>Ga0315273_10000032_pt1 | contig 113023 bp, 94 predicted proteins | sample YL17G02_0_MG_FD_205753 | JGI IMG/M metagenome (GOLD analysis project Ga0315273, IMG submission 205753) | Sediment microbial communities from Yellowstone Lake, YNP, Wyoming, USA - YL17G02_0 | ecosystem: Environmental > Aquatic > Freshwater > Lake > Sediment | place: USA: Wyoming | collected... | reverse complement strand
AGTGGACAGACCTCTGGTGTGCCAGTTGTCGTGCCAACGGCATTGCTGGGTAGCTACGTCTGGCAAAGATAACCGCTGAAAGCATCTAAGTGGGAAACTTGCCCTAAGATTAGATCCCTGTATCCTTAATGGAGTAAGACCGCAGGTAGACTACCTGCTTGATAGGCGGTGTGTGTAAGCACAGTAATGTGTTGAGCTAAACCGTACTAATGGTCGAGGGCTTATTTGCGTGGTGCGGAGAACTTGGTATTGTTCCTACATCGACATCAATAACTATTCAGTAGTAATTTAGAGAATATGTCTCTTTGGTGATTTGAGCGACGAGGGTACACCCGGTCCCATACCGAACCCGGAAGTTAAGCTCGTCAGCGCCGATGGTACTTGGTGGGTAACTGCCTGGGAGAGTAGGTCATTGCCAAAGAGACTTTTCTTTTCTCTTCTCATCAGTTCTTTCATAAGGTATAATTCTTTCGTTCACAGACTAGTCCGCACCGATTGCCGATATTCTTGCTTTCTGTGGCAGTCAAGGAGTGTGTGTAGCGCTAAATTCTTGATGATTGGTTAGCTCTCATCCAAGTATTAAACGCCCTCGGCTTTGTCTGTGATAAGCCGATGTTTTATTTATTCCTCCAAATGGAAGGAGGTGAGTCAGTTGACGGTCGTAAATTTACGCAACAATGAATCTCAAGATCAATTGCTCAAGCGATTCCGCAAAAAGATTGTAAAGAACGGTGTCTTGAGCACGGTGCGCCGCAAGCGCTGGTTTGTATCCAAGAGTGAGCAACGCCGTATGGATCAAAAGAAGGCTATTCGGCGCTATAAGCGGCGTTCTTATAAAGATTTTGAGTAAACCAGCTGAACGGGACTGGAGGCTTTATGGCAAATGAAGATAAAATTCAGGTTGAGGGGCTGGTAATCGAGGCTTTACCAGGAACGCAGTTCCGGGTTCGACTCGATAACGGGCATGAGGTTTTGGCCTATCTTTCGGGCAAGATGCGAAAGTACTACATCCGTATTCTGCTCGGAGACCATGTTAAAGTTGAGATGTCCCCCTACGATTTAACCCGCGGACGTATCACCTATCGCCAGAAGAAGTTCGGCGGGGAACCTGAGACGGTCGAATAACCGGTTCCGTGCGCACTCATTGAAAAGACAGCCCTTGCATTTGCAGGGGCTGTGTCCTTAAATGGCCTGAAAATCCTATGGCAGAGATTTGAATGAATTTAGCAATTTCATGTAGTTTGCGCGTTCGAAGGCAGCTGGTTCTCTAACCGACTTCTGACTCAGGCTGCCTTTCATTTGTTTAATGGACTCGTATTCGTGACCGGTCATCCACTTTTCCAAGTCAGCCAGGATGATGGGGACACGGCCGATTCCTTTTGCGAGCAGTTCCGAGGTCGTCATTGCCACACTGGCACCTGCCATGCTGGCTTTAATTACATCTTCCGCAGTATGAATGCCGCTGGTGAGTGCTAGGTCGGCATTGATGTGTCCGTATAGAATGGCGATCCAGCGCAATGGCAACCGCAGTTCATTCGAAGTGCTTAAAACCAGGTTTGGGGTGACTTCCAGGGTTTCCAAATCGAGATCGGGCTGGTAGAAACGGTTGAAGAGCACCAGACCGTTTGCTCCGGCTTCGACCAACTTTTTGGCAATGTTAGGGAGGGCGGTAAAGAATGGGCTGAGTTTTACAGCGAGAGGGATTTTGATGCTATTCCGCACATCCTGGACAAGAGTGATGTAGTTCTCTTCAATCATGGTGGCGGTCAGCGTCAGGTCTGTGGGGAGAAAATAGAGATTGAGTTCCAGAGCATCTGCACCGGCATCCTCAATTATTTTGGCGTATTTGATCCAGCCACCAGTGGAGACGCCGTTCAGGCTTCCGATGATGGGGATACTGACTGCCTGCTTGATTTTCTTGAGCGTTTCAATATAAGCATCTGCTTTGAGAGTGTAAGTTCCACTCTGCGGATAGAATGAGTCAATTTCAGCAGAAGATTCTGAGCCATAAAACAGGAAATGGTCCAACTCAAGGCTTTCGTGGATGATTTGTTCTTCAAAAAGCGAGTACATCACTATAGCTGCAATCCCGGCCTCTTCAAGCTTTTTAACTGTGTCCACTTTTTCCGACAGCGGCGAGGCAGAAGCTACCAATGGGTTCTTGAGTTTGAGGCCAAGATAGGTTGTTGAAAGGTCAACCATATTTCTCCTTTGCTTAGTTCTTAATAATAGCAGAGCAGAGTTTCATTTTGTCCTGTAATTTTGACGCTATTTCTGTTCTGATGTTTCATCGTAGTGCATGGTTGCCAACTGGGAATAGAAGTTCCAGCGGGCTTTTGCGTCTTGGCTGGAAAGTTTCAGCAGAGTCTCAGCACGCGCTTCGTCACTCTGGGTCAACATCCGGAAGCGATTCTCGTTGTACATATATTGCTCCACCGGCACAGTTGGCTCTTTGAAGTCAATCTGAAGTGGATTCTTGCCTTCCGCACCCAGACGCGGATCGTAGCGATAGAGTGGCCAGAGACCAGACTGGACGGCCAGTTTCTGCTGTTCGAGGCCTTTGGCCATGTCAATGCCATGGGCGATGCAGTGGCTGTATGCGATTATGATGGATGGGCCGTTGTAGGACTCGGCTTCGATGAAAGCTTTTAACGTGTGCTGGTCGCTGTAACCCATGGCGATGCGCGCCACATAGACATAGCCGTAAGCAATGGCCATCAGGCCCAGATCTTTCTTTGAAAGTCCCTTACCTGACGCTGCAAAACGGGCCACAGCGCCGCGCGGCGTGGATTTGGAGGCCTGACCGCCGGTATTCGAGTAGACCTCCGTGTCGAGCACCAGTAAATTGACATTGCGACCGGTGGATAGAACATGATCGAGTCCGCCGTAACCTATGTCATAAGCCCAACCATCGCCACCAATTATCCAAACCGACTTCTTGACGAACGAGTCCGCGACGGCCGCCAAGTTCTTTGCCTGCGGGTTTTTGGAGTGGGCCAGTTTCTGCTTGAGGTCCTCGACGCGCTCGCGTTGTTGCCTGATTCCCAGGTCGGTGGCCTGGTCGGCTATAAGCAGTCTGTCTACGAGGGTCTGGCCGAGTTCGTTGATGAAGGTTGGCAGGATGTCGCTGGCATATTCGAGTTGTTTGTCCAGCGTAAGGCGGAACCCTAGGCCGAACTCAGCATTGTCTTCGAATAGCGAGTTGGACCAGGCCGGGCCACGTCCGTCCTTGTTGAAGGTGTAGGGTGTGGTCGGCAGGTTGCCGCCATAAATGGAGGTACAGCCAGTGGCATTGGCGATAATGGCGCGATCGCCAAACAACTGCGACATCAGTTTTATATAAGGCGTTTCACCGCAACCTGCGCAAGCTCCTGAGAACTCAAAGAGCGGTTCGAGCAATTGCGAGTTCTTGATGGTGCCGAGGCTAATCGCAGTACGGTCAGTTTCAGGCAGGGATAGGAAGAACTCCCAGTTTGGAACCTCGGTTTCGCGCAATGGTGGCTGTGGAGCCATGTTGATGGATTTGCGGGCTGGATTGGTCTTATCCTTGGCCGGACAGGCTTCCACGCACAATGTACAGCCGGTGCAATCCTCAGGCGCCACCTGGACAGTATATGCCATGCCAGGGAATTCCTTGAACTTGGAGTCCATGGATTTGAAGGTCTTAGAAGCTTTCTCGAGGAATTTCTTATCGTATACCTTGTGCCGGATAACGGCATGCGGGCAAACAAAGACGCACTTACCGCACTGGATGCATAGGTCGGGTTCCCAGACCGGGATCTCCAGAGCGATATTGCGCTTCTCCCACTTGGTCGTGCCGGTGGGGAAGGTGCCATCCACGGGCATGGCAGACACCGGGATGGAATCACCTTCGAAGGCGATCATTGGACCAATCACGTTGCGCACAAAGGCTGGCGCATCTGCCGGGACCGGTGAGCGGCGGGTGAAAATGGAGGTTACTTTACCGGGCACTGTTACCTCGTGCAGGTTTACTAGGGTCTGATCTACTGCTGCGTAGTTCTTTTGGACGACGGCTTCGCCGCGTTTTCCATAGGTCTTCTTGATAGCATGCTTAATCTGCTCTATGGCCTCCTCGCGCGGCAGGATCCCGGAAATTGCAAAGAAGCAGGTCTGCATGACGGTATTGACGCGGTTGCCCATACCGGTCTTTTCAGCTACATCATAGGCGTTGATGGTGTAGAATCTGAGTTTCTTTTCAATGATGTCTTTCTGAACTTCTTGCGGCAGCTTATCCCAAATTACCTCCCGGTCATACAGACTATTCACAAGAAAAACAGCACCAGGCTGGGCGTATTTGGTGAAATCAAAGCGCTCCAGGAAGCTGAATTGGTGGCAAGCGATGAAGTTGGCCGTGTTGGGAGTTATCAGGTATGGGGCTTGGATCGGTTTGGGGCCAAAGCGCAGGTGTGATACTGTCAATGTGCCGGCTTTCTTGGAATCATAGTAGAAATAGCCCTGAGCGTTGTTGTTGGTCTCTTCGCCGATGATTTTGATCGAATTCTTGTTTGCGCCGACAGTACCATCCGAACCCAAACCGAAGAAGAGGCAGCGCACAGTCTCAGGATGCTCAACTGAGAAATTCGGATCGTAATCCAGGCTGGAGTGCGTCACGTCTTCGTTAATACCGACAACGAAATGATTCTTTGGGTCGGCTTTCTTGAGTTCGTCGAAGACGCCCTTGACCATGGCTGGGGTAAATTCTTTAGAAGATAACCCATATCGTCCGCCAATAACTTTTATCCCCTGCCATCCATTCTCGAACAGGTTGCTGGTTACATCCAGATAGAGTGGTTCGCCCGGTGCGCCAGGTTCCTTGGTGCGATCGAGCACAGCAATCGATTTGACGGTCTTGGGCAGGGACTTGAGAAAAGCAGTTGTGTCGAACGGGCGGAATAGGCGCACGCGGATGACACCAATTTTTTCGCCCTTCTCAACCAGATATTGGACAGTCGCTTCGGTGGTCTCACCGCCAGAGGCCATAATGATAACCACGCGTTCAGCATCTGGAGCACCTGCATAATCGAACAGATGATAGGCACGGCCCGTCAGCTTGGCGAATTTGTCCATCGCTTTCTGGACGATGCCAGGGACCTTGGTGTAGAACGAGTTGATGGTCTCGCGCGCCTGGAAGAACACATCCGGGTTCTGAGCGGAACCGCGCAATACTGGATGATTGGGTGAAAGGGCGCGGGCACGGTGGGCACGGACGAGTTCATCGTCAATCATTGCCCGCAAGTCGTCATCGTTCAACCGCTCGATCTTATCGACTTCATGCGAGGTGCGGAAGCCATCAAAGAAGTGCAGGAACGGTACACGCGCTTCCAGCGTGGAGGCCTGGGCAATTAAAGCCATATCGTGTGCTTCCTGTACCGATCCGGAAGATAGCATCGCCCAGCCGGTCTGACGGACAGCCATCACGTCAGAGTGGTCTCCGAAGATCGAGAGTGCATGGGTTGCTACGGAGCGTGCGGACACGTGGAATACAGTGCTGGTTAATTCCCCGGCGATCTTGAACATGTTAGGGATCATCAGCAGTAAACCCTGGCTGGCTGTGAAAGTGGTGGTCAGCGAACCGGTCTGGAGTGCTCCGTGGACTGCGCCGGAGGCACCGCCTTCGGATTGCATCTCTACTACCAGCGGGACGGTTCCCCAGATGTTCTTGAGCTTGATTGCCGACCAGTCGTCGGCAAACTCCCCCATATTGGAAGAGGGTGTGATCGGATAGATTGCGCAGATTTCATTGGTGCGATGGGCGATTGAAGCAGTGGCTTCATTCCCATCAATCGTGACCTTTTGGCGTTCCATATAATTTTACTCCTTCAAATAGGCTAATTCACACAATTAAGTGTATTTCTGATGTACCAACATATGAGTATATTCCCCCGGGTTTACCAACCATAGTAATTTTATACATAAATACTACTGCGACTTGTCACCAATATATAGCTCCATTATTCCTTTTCCAAGTGCTCTCTCGCAAGCAAGAACGCTGCCAACGATTTCGCGTCCGGGATTTGGCCGCCTTCGCACATTGCCAATGCCTCCGCGAACGGGATGCGCTCGACGGAAAGGAACTCGTCGACATCTGCCTCCAATGGGTCATATCGCAAGTCGGTGGCCAGGTAGACGTGCATGTATTCGCTGGAGTAACCAGGAGCCAGATAGAATCCACCCAGGAGTTCCATTTTCCCCGCGGCCATACCCGTCTCTTCCCGGACCTCTCGCCGGGCGCACTCCTCCGGAGCTTCGCCATCGTCCAGGGTCCCGGCGGGTAGTTCCAGGAGATCCATTCCCGCTGCGTGCCGGTACTGGCGGACGAAAAGCAAATGACCTTTCTCGTCCAATGGCACGATAATGACCGACCCGACGTGTTCCACAATGTCGAACCTGGTCTCTCGACCATCTGGCAGACGCAGTGTATCGCGGCGGATGGTGAAGGCGCGCCCTGGATAGACAATTTCAGATTTCAGCAATTCGAATGCCATTTGGTCTCCAAAAACAAACACCCAGGCGAGATCTGCCTGGGTGTAAGGTGTTGCCGCATTTCTATGGAATGTTCAGAGACTGGTTGATGTGCAGCGTATAAGGAGATATGAGACTATTCACCGTGATAATATCTGAAGGATCAATGTTGCCATAATAACAGGCCACTTTGTAGATCGTCTCCTCAGCAGATGAAACAGTATAAGTGCCAGGATGAGTGCGCAGAGCACGTTCACCTACAAAGAGATTGCCAGTTTGTGGAATGGTCAGAACCATGCCGGGCTGTAATTGATTTGCATTGGTACTGGTCAGGCCGTTCTGGGATAATAATTCATCCTGGTTAACATTGAAGCGGCGGGCAATGCAATAAGGGTACTCACCTGGCATGAGGGTGTAAGTTGCGGGACGCCCGGGTGTGGCTGTTGGCACAATAATAACCGGTGTGATTCCAGGTGCCGGTGTGGTTGCAGCTCCGGTCGGCGGTACCAGTGTAAAGGTGCCGGGGGTGGTTACTGTGCCAACCAGAGTGATTGTGGGGAGGCTACCACCGGGAGTAATTGCCTGTGATATGGCGGTCATCGTTTGTATCATTTGGGTTGTACCGATCATTTGTACCTGGCTCAAGATTCCTGGCTGTTCCGCGGTTGCGATAGTCCCCGTCGGTGTAACCAGGAGTGTCAGCGGCGCTTGAGAAGCTGCGCGCTGGCAGGCAACGAGCGCCCACATAGTTGCCAGACCGAGAATGAAAATCAACGATAATTTCTTGGACATGGTTTCCTCCTCAAGAACGGTCTTCCTTTAATCAAATTCTAGGGTGATACTAGCACAACCTTTCTATAACGTCAAGCGGAGGTCTGAGAGCTGAGGATTGCAGGGTGTGTCTATTATGTTGGAGAAAAAGCATCCATATGACATCTGCTGGATTACAAGAACACGAAGTCTGCAGAACAAGAATGAAGGTAAACTTCCTTGCTCTCTCGAGCACCTGCATTCTGGGCGGGTGGAGATTAGCTCAAAAATTTTGCCGATCCCAAGTTTCTCTGGGTGCCTGCATAATGGCTATTTTTCCAACCAGAAGGTCACTGGGCCATCATTTTCGATCTCGACCAACATATGAACACCGAAGATGCCGGTCTGAGTTGGGATACCCTGAGCGCGCAAGAATTCGGTGAATTTTCCCACAAGTGGGGATGCAGCTTCGGGTCGGGCTGCCTCCGAAAAAGAGGGACGGCGCCCCTTGTGGGTGTCGCCGTAGAGAGTAAACTGCGAGATGACGATTGCCGCTCCGCTTACATCCAAAAGTGACAGATTGAATTTGCTGGCGGAATCCTCAAAGACGCGGAGTGTTGCGATTTTCTCTGCCAAGAATCTGGCCTGTTCTTCGGTATCCCTCTGCCCAATCGCGAGCAAGATGACCAGTCCGTGGCCGATTTCGGCAACGATTTTTCCTTCTGCGGTGACTTTTCCGGATGTGACTCTCTGGATCAGGGCACGCATATTCTATGGTAGTGGAAAAGTTACATCCTCTATATGGGTCATTAGGGCAATTGCACTGCTGCCCGGACTTCCTGCATCGTCTTTTCGGCGATGACCCGGGCGCGATCAGCGCCATCGGTAAGAACGGCTGGAACCAGGTTTATCTGCGCCGAAATCTCGGCGCGCTTGGCGCGGAAAGGTTCGAGAGCCTTGTTCAAACTCTCGGCGAAGCGTTTCTTGCAGTCCACACAGCCGATTCCGGCCCGGCGGCATTCGACGTTGATCATTTCCACATCTTCTTGGGGGGTGAAGACTTTGTGGAGCGTGAAAACGTTGCAAATATCCGGGTTGCCGGGATCAGTGCGTTTCATGCGCTGCGGGTCGGTAACCATCATCATCACGCGCTGGCGGGTCTCTTCGGGAGTGGCAGCCAGTTCGATTTGGTTGTTCAGGCTTTTTCCCATTTTCTCTTTGCCGTCAATGCCGAGGACTTTCTGCACTTCAGCGGCTTTCATTTGCGGCTCGATAAGCACGTTGGTATTGTAACGGTAGTTAAAGGAGCGAATGGTCTCGCGGGCAAACTCGATGTGGGGAGCCTGGTCAATGCCTACTGGGACGAGGTCCGTTTTGTAAAGTGCGATATCAGCGCTCTGCAGCACCGGGTAGCCGACCAACCCGTAGTTGACGTTGTTTGGGTTATGGCGCACCTTTTCCTTAAAGGTTGGCAGATCTGTCAATTTACCGAGCGACGTGACCATCGAAAGCAGGGTGTGCAGTTCGGTGACCTGCGGGACGTGTGACTGGACGAAGAGGATGGTCTCCTCCGGGCGGATGCCAACAGCAAGCAAGTCGAGGGCCAGATCGTAGGTGTTCTGTTTCAGGTTAAGAGTATCCTCGACGGTGGTCAGGGCGTGCAGGTCCACGATGCAATAGACGCACTCATAATCGTCCTGCAAAGTGACGTAGTTTTTGAACGCGCCCAAATAATTGCCCAGGTGGGCGCGCCCGGTTGGGCGGATGCCGGAAAAGACGCGGCCTTTTTTAGCCATAGTCGCCTCGCGAAAAGCAGTATATTAAATAACCGAAGTTCTCAATACTTTCTTAAGTCCACTTCGACCAGGCCCATAACTTCACCCGGATTGGCATGCCGTCCGGTCTGGAGTTTGGAGTATACCAGCTTATCGTTCACAGTAACCTCAAACCGGCCTCCCTCGGAAGGGATTAGGGTAACACTCTCAATTTCCGGTTCGAAGTTTTTGAGCAGTTCGTTTGCCAGGCCTACGGCCCTGTCAGTGTAATGTCAGACTGTGCAATAGACGATGGAGATCTTTATCATGGTATCAACTCCTCATAAAACTCAATATAAATTATACTGCTTCTTTCCAAAATCACACCCATACTGATTTGGTGAATCTTTGTTTATGCAGATATGATAGTCCCGGCCTTTGACGCATGACAACCTTACATGTATAATCACTTTACTTTGGAAATCCCAAAAAGGATATCTTTTGAGGCCCAGCATGGCTCTGAGCGGCAACCTGCGTGACTTCACCATCACTCAATTATTGAACCTCATAAACCTGGCTAATAAAACCGGGACACTTATCGTTGAAGGACCCAGCGAGATTGCCGAGGTCTCTTTCCGTGATGGGAAATTGGTATATGCCCAAATTGACCAGGAAGATAACAGTCTTGCTTCGGTGTTACATAAAACCAAAACAATTTCATCTGGTCAGTATAAATCAATTCTACAAGGCGCTGCCCATATCTCAGATAAGGAACTGGGTTTATTGCTCATCAATGCTGGATACCTGTCCCAGGAAGACATCCTGACCAATCTTCAACAGCATTTTACAGATATTATCCAGCGCCTGTTCACTTGGGTGGAGGGCTTTTTCCACTTCGACAATGACTCGCTTCCGCCAGGCGACCGAATCAGCGTCCGCTTGGATCTTGAAAACCTGATTATTGAAGGCTCGCGTCAAATGCGCGAGTGGGAGCAGTTACAGGATGAAATTCCCACCTTGGATATGGCTCTCAAGTTCAAAGACCATCCCGGTACCAATATGCGGAACGTCAACTTGAGTGTTGAGGATTGGCGGGTTGTTTCTTATATCAATCCACGAAATACTATCCGGCAGATTGCCAGCGCCACAAAGATGAATGATCTGGAGATCCGGCGCACCGTTTATGGTTTGCTGCAAGCCGGCCTAGTTGAAACAACCCGGCTCCAAGGTGCTGAGACCTCAGCCCCCGCGGTGCGAGTCTTTCCCAAGCAAGAAAAAGAAGAGCAGAGATCGCTCGTCAATCGTCTCATTGATAGAATTCGTTCCCTCTAATCTATTCGAGGATTGTCTTTATGCAATCGGTTAAAATGGTTGTCACGGGTCCTTTTAACGCTGGGAAGACTGAGTTCATTCGCTCAGTCAGCGAGATTGACGTCGTTTCCACAGAACGCAAGATTTCCTCGACCTCCGAAAAGTCAGTTAAAGAAACAACCACCGTTGCTATGGATTTTGGTCGCATCACGGTTGACGAAGACCTGGTGTTGTACCTGTTTGGAACGCCTGGTCAGCGGCGATTCGACTTCATGTGGGAAATCCTCTCCGAAGGTATGCTCGGTTTCATTGTCATGGTGGATAGTGCCCGCCCGGAAACTTTTCGCGAGGCTCGTACAATTCTCGAGACCTTTCATGCATATGCACCGACCCCCTACGTGGTGGCTGCCAATAAACAGGATTTAAAGGAAGCTTGGGATATTGAAGATATGCGCAACGTCCTGCGCCTCGATTCCAAAGTCAAACTGATCTCATGCATTGCCACCGATCGAGACTCGGTTAAAGCAATCCTCCTTGAATTGCTCTATAGCATCCTATCTGAAATGGAGAATGGAGAGAAATAGTCCCTCCAAAATTAAAAATAACACCCGTGGCTCCCATCAATCCCGACCGGGGTATTGTTCAATTTGAAAGGCATGGACGGGATTGGCCGATTATCCTGATAGTCGGGTCGCTGGGTTCATGGGGTATATGGGTGCGAGCTATCGCACCGATCCATACGACTTCTGGGGGTTTGACAGATCAGGTTAGAAACGCAAAAATTATACCGTGTAGGGTTTAGTTCATGCACAAACTCGAGAAATTTCTCAACGCGGATAAACCAACCGCATGAACTCCGCACCAATTTATTTCTTCTCCAACCATTTGGGGCGGATTGTAATGCTGGCAATGAAAGAGATCCTTGGGCATGATGAGACAATTGCTGTTCTAAATCTTGCGAATCTTCCAAACATTATTGATCAGTATCCTGCTTCCAACCAGGACTTGAAATTCCCTTTTGAACACATCAGCCGCCTTCAGACCGCCCTCGAACGCGCTTACGGAGATCTTGCCGGCCGAGGCCTGTCTCTGCGCATCGGGCGAGCCTGTCTGAAATACGGCCTGCGCGAATTTGGCTCCGAACTCGGGTTGACCGGTCTGCCCTTCCGCCTGTTGCCTTTGCACAAACGGTTAAAGGTCGGGAGCGAAGCGCTTGCGGGGCTGTTCAACCAGTTCACCGACCAGCATTTCCTTCTCGAAGTGGATGAGAAATATATCATCTGGGACATAGAGCCCTGCCCGCTGTGTTGGGAGAGGCAGGCGGATGGTCCGTGTTGTACCCTGGCAGTGGGGTTTTTGCAGGAATGGTTATACTGGGTCAGCGGGGGGAAAACCTATTTGGTCGAAGAAATCAAATGTATTGCATGTGGGGATCCTACGTGCACAATAATGATTGACCAGACCCCGATGAGTTGAGGCTATGCGAAAAGTATCCTTCAAGCTCCTCGACACATTCCTCAATTATTTTCAAACCTGTGCGTGATTCGCGGATTTAGAACGAACGCATCTGGTCAACGATATAGATATATGATCTGTGCCAGATCAGAAAAAGCATATAACCAGTTGTGACAATAATATCAACGGCAGAGATGAACAATTGAGACCCCATCACATTATGAGGAGTCAGAAAAACCGTGGCCGACCCCGGTAGATGCCATTCTTTTCAGTCTTCCATCCTGGTCCGAGATGCCCATACTCTGGCCCTGCACCACCCAAAAACCGCCATTTCCTCGCCAAGCATCCAGGTAGCGCACAACCTGGATGGGCGCCAATTTGGGACCCTTTTGTCGGACGGGGATGGCAAATTTCCGCAAAGAAATCGCAACGATCCCGACGGGGCATTGTGAAACTCCCCCGAAGAGGGCTATGGCTTCGGACGGTTCGTGTGCGCGGATAGAGGGCGGAGTGTTCTGAAAAATAAGTTGCGATTGAACAGATTGACTTATAATATCTTTAGTCGAACCAGATTTGAACCATCAATAGGTTAAGTTCCTATCCGTGAAACCAGAAATTGAGCGATGTTTAAATTTTCCATTCTGGGGACTCGTGTTCATTCGGGATATACTCCGGGTACAACCAGCTGCGCAAGCGCAAAACCGCTAGCCCTGGCAAGCCCACCGGCACCACCCCCGGCAAGTTCCGGCGGACCGACAACCGGTCCGCCTCCAGCGACTTCCCTGTCGCCTTCCCAAATTCCGTCAGCATTACAAGATATTCTTCCAACGGCAGATCATCAGCTTCCGCGATTCTATTCTCCTGCCACCCCCTTGAGCACTTCGGACTACTTGTCTGTTTCCTTGACATTCCTACCTCACTCAGTTAGAATACCGTTCGCCCAAGCATGGGCCTGTAGCGCAGTTGGGAGCGCGCCTCAATCGCACTGAGGAGGCCAGGGGTTCGAATCCCCTCAGGTCCACAGCCAGCGGGCAGCAGGAACAAAGATGCATCCAACAAAAATATCTCCACCTGCCTTCTGGAAAAACTGAATATGGGCCCATAGCGCAGTTGGGAGCGCGTCTCAATGGCATTGAGAAGGTCGCGAGTTCGAATCTCGCTGGGTCCACTTGCAATCGCGATTAACGATAATCGCGATTGTGCTATAATGGCCGCGATCATTTGAAAGTCATAACAGGAGTAGTAGATCATCCCGTCAGCGAGAAGGGAGAGCGAGGTGGAAGCCCTTCATGGCTCAAGCGGGAGCGCCCAACACCCTCACGGGTGCGAGAGATTGAACTCGCCTGTCCTCGCAAGAGAGACTGCGCTGGTGAATCCATTAGTCAGCGCCGGGTATGCCCGTTACTGCAGACGAACGGCATAACATGTCCACCAGTCCAACAGGTCCGATCCATAAGACTTGTATGAGCATAAGGACTTGTTTGACAATTCGGGGTGGTACCGCGGAGCTAACTCTTCGTCCCTGAGTGGATGAAGGGATTTTTGTTTAAATACGGAATTCTTATTCCTTGGCGCCCCTTCATGGTCGAAAACGGAATCGAGATTATTCATAAGGACATAGAATGAGCAATAATTACAATCCCCAGGAGATAGAACCCAAGTGGCAGCAACTATGGGAAAAAGACGGACTATATCGCGCCACGGATCGAGGCGGCAAACCCAAGTATTATTGCCTGGATTTCTTCCCCTACCCCTCCGGCGAGGGTCTGCACGTTGGGCACTGCCGAAATTACGTACCCACCGATGTGATCTCCCGCTTTAAACGCATGAATGGCTATAACGTTCTGCACCCAATGGGCTGGGACGCCTTTGGTGAACCGGCTGAACAGCACGCGATTGCCCACGGCATCCACCCCCGCCAGACCACTGACAGCAACACGGCTAATTACAAACGCCAGATGCGCCTGATCGGCACCAGTTACGATTGGTCGCGCGAGGTCGACTCTTCCGATCCGGATTACTACCGCTGGACGCAATGGTTCTTCCTGCTGCTCTACAAGCGCGGCCTGGCCTACCGTGACATGAACTGGCAGTGGTGGTGCCCCACCTGTCAGACAACCCTTTCCAGCCATGAGGCGGCGGGCGGGGTTTGCTGGCGCGGTCATGAAGGTGTGACCAAGCGCGAGATCCCGGCCTGGTATTTCAAGATCACCGCCTATGCAGATGAACTGATCACCGGTCTGGATACCGTGGACTGGCCGGAGCGCATCCGTATCATGCAGCGCAATTGGATCGGGCGCTCTGAGGGCGCGGAAATCCAGTTTTCAGTGGTCAGTGAACAATCTTCCGAAAAGGAGCAGATTGCGGTATTTACGACCCGCCCGGATACCATTTATGGCGTGACTTTTTTTGTGTTAGCCCCCGAACATCCACTGGTCGAACGCTTCACGATTCCTGGGCAACGGGAAGAAGTTCAAGCCTACATTGCCCAGTCAATGCGCCAGAGTGAAGTGGACCGTATGAGCGAAAGCCGCGAGAAGACCGGTGTCTTTACCGGCGGGTATGTGGAGAACCCGCTTAATGGGGAACGGATCCCGGTCTGGGCGGCGGACTATGTGATGATGGGCTATGGCACGGGTGCCATCATGGGTGTACCCGCTCACGACCAGCGCGACTTCGAGTTCGCTCGCAAGTTCGGGTTACCGGTGCGGGTCGTCATAGTCCCGGAAGGCTCATCCATTGAGGGGTCGGAAATGACCGAGGCATTCCCCGCAGAAGGGATAATGGTTAACTCAGCCCCATTCAACGGGCTGCCCAGCGCTGAGGCTATCCAGCGCATCTACGAATATATCGAGACCAAAGACCTGGGCAAGCGAACGGTGCAATACCGCATGCGTGACTGGTTGATCTCCCGCCAGCGCTACTGGGGGGCACCGATCCCCATCATCCACTGCCCGAAGTGTGGTGAAGTACCCGTTCCTGAAGACCAGTTACCCGTGCTGCTGCCTCCGATGGAGGATTTCAGGCCGGACGGCAGCGGGGGCTCACCCCTGGCACGCCTGTCTGCATTCGTCGATACAACCTGTCCAACCTGCGGCGGAGCGGCACAACGCGAGACTGACACGATGGGCGGTTTTGCCTGCTCGTCGTGGTATTTCCTGCGCTTCACCAGCCCGGATTACCAGCAAGGCCCGTTCGACCCGGCACGCATGAATTACTGGATGCCGGTTGACCTGTACGTGGGCGGGGCAGAGCACGCCGTGCTGCACCTGCTGTATGCCCGTTTCTGGACCAAGGTCATGGCTGACGCCGGACTGGTACCCTTCCGCGAGCCTTTTTCAAAACTAATGAACCAGGGTCAATTGATGGGTCCGGACGGACAACGCATGTCCAAGAGCCGCGGCAACACCATCACGCCGGATACGGTCGTCGATACTTATGGCGCGGACTCCCTGCGCATCTACGAAATGTTCATGGCGCCCTTCGACCAGGATGTGAACTGGAGCACGGAGGGTATCAATGGGACGCGCCGATTCCTGGAGAGGATATGGCGGCTGTATACCGATACCTGGGAGCAGGCCGGTGACCAGCCGCACACCAAAGATGATGATCTGGAGCGTAAAATGCACCAGACCATCCGCGGCGTAACAGAACGGATCGAGACTTTTCGGCTGAACACGATGGTTTCCACGCTGATGGAATTTGTCAACACCCTGGGTGATCGACAGCGGGACAAAACCTGGAGGACATCAACCTACCGGCAGGCACTGGAAGCGCTGATGTTGATCCTGGCTCCCGCCGCCCCTCACATCGTTGAGGAACTCTGGCAGCTGACCGGACATAAAGGCAGTGTCCACCAGCAGGCCTGGCCCTCTTGGGACGCGGAACTGGCCCGCGAAGAGATCATCCATGTGCCAGTACAGGTCAATGGAAAACTACGCGACCGGGTGGTTGTTCCGGCGGATGCCAGCGAAGAGGATATCAAGTCCGCCGCGCTGGCGAGCGAAGCCATCCAGAAATTCCTTGAGGGAAAGCCGCCGAAGAAAGTGATCGTGGCGAAGAAGAGACTGGTAAATATTGTGGTGTAGAACCCGAAGTGGCGATCAACTGGTCGCCACTATTTATTTCTTGTTCCGTGTGCCCGGTGCAGCTAGACGGTCAACCGGTAAAAAACCAGCTTCTTCAGTGGAATCGACTCAAACTGGCTGAATCCTGCTTGCTTCGCCAACTCTGCCAAAATTTCCGGAACCAATCGACGTTCCAAAGGTGGTCCAAAATCTTCTTCGCGAGAGGCCCATTCCAGGATTCCCGCCCGGGAGCGCATCACACGGCGGGCCTCGCTCAACACCTGGAGCTGTTCGTCCGATTCATGCAGCAGTAGTCCCATGAAGCCCAGGTCAAAGGATTCGTCTGCGAAGGGCAGTGCCTCGGCGGATGACTCGAGGAAGTAGCCTTCCGGCACATGGGCGCGGGCCACCGGGAGCATTTCGGGATTGATGTCCACTCCGGAGACCGCCAATCCACGCTTTGCAAAGGCCTCAGCAAATAACCCGGTCCCAGTGCCTACATCCAGCACACACTTGATTTGGGTCTCTTCCAGACACAAAGTAACTACCCGTTCCACTTCGAGACGGGCAATTCTTTCCGGATTGCGCAAGCGAGCGATGTCCCCTTCAAAACGTTTTTCGAGCATGGTACCTCTTATGAATAAATTTGCCAGCCTTTTGGAAAATGGTTCTTCACAACGCTCTGCACGCTCTTGCCCCAGCCGAGCGGCCAGCCGTCAGCAGTGACGAGCGTCCAGCCGGATTTGCCCTCCGCGGGCAGGCTTTCGCCCCTCAAATAGGCAGCCATTTCCAGGCTGTCTGAGGAGAGCCCCAGTACGGTGTGCGCCTGCCCTGGCCGCAGGTACATTGCCAGCGGATGGGCAGGCTCGAAGCGTTCTTTTTTAAAGTTGCCCAGCCAGATGCCTGGGATCGTCATTCGCAGCCCTTTCAGATCGGGAACATCTTCCGGTACAAAATATAACCGGTTCCCTTGCATGCGCAGGCGCCCGGAAGGGAAGTCCACACCCAGGGTCTGCTCCCGGAAAGCCTGCCAGATCCGCCATTCCACGGTTGGGATTTTTCCCGAACGCCAGGGGAAAGTCAATTCATTGACGGGACCGTCCTTGCGCTGCAGGAGACAGGCGAAATGCCCTTCGCCGGTCAACCGGTGGGGGAAGAGCCGCACCGCGCCTCGTAGAGAATCATTCTCTCTATTGTCAACAGACCTTTTTTTACTTTTCTTTGAGTGCTCCGTGCTCTGATTACCCCCGAAAGGGGCTGAGATGAGACTCAACCACTCTGGTTTCCCCGGCATAAACCCGGCCAACTGCGGCAGGGCTTCTACTTCGAAATCGGGATGTTCCATCAAGAACCGGGCTATCACAGCCTCGCCTTCTTCGGGTGCGAAGGTGCAGGTGGAATAGAGCAGGTGTCCGCCCGGGCGGACCAGGTGGGCAGCCACGCGCAGGATGTTGGTCTGGCGCACGGCGCAACCTGCCACCATCTGCTCCGACCAGTCGAGTCGCGCCCGCATATCTTTGCGGAACATGCCTTCGCCGGAGCAGGGCGCGTCCACGATCACCCGGTCGAAAAAGGCACCGAAATGGTCGGCCAGCCTTTCAGGGGTCTCATTTGTGACGACCACGTTGGATGCCCCCCAGCGTTCTACGTTGACCACCAGATGATTAAGGCGCCGGGTCTTGATCTCGTTGGCCACCAGCAGGCCCTGTCCCTGCATCAGGGAGGCAATATGAGTGGTCTTTCCTCCGGGGGCGGCGGCCAGGTCCAGGATGCGCTCGCCAGGCTGGGGGGTGAGCAGTTCTGCCGCCGACATGGCAGACGGGTCTTGCAGATAGTACAGCCCGGCTAGGTGGTAAGGATGCTTTCCGGGTTCCCTCCCCCATCGCCCCTCTCCCGCCGGGGGAGCGGATGGAGTGAGGGTAAAGGCAGAATCGCACCACGCCACCTTGTCGCCCAGCGGGAATGGTGAAATTTCCTGAAACTCATCCGCGCATAGTTTCAGAGTGTTGACCCGCAACCCATGCACCGGGGCATGCGTCAGAGACTCGGAGAAGGCAGGATACTCATTTCCGAGAAGGCGGGACATGCGCTCTAGGAAAAGTTGGGGAATTCGGATGGCTTCAGGCATAAGACGATTATAATTGCGTTATGCGAATCGAAGACCTGAACTGGATGGATGTGGAGGAATATCTCAAGAATGATGACCGGTTGATGCTGGTGGTGGGGGCGTGTGAACAGCACGGATATCTGTCCATGTTATCGGACGTAAAAATTCCGCTGGCTCTGGCGGATGCCGCCTCGAAACTGACCGGGGTGCTGGTCGCTCCTCCGATGAACTTTGGTTCCAGCCCGTACTTTCTCACCTACCCTGGCACGTTCAGCTTGCGGTTGTCCACATTGATGGACGCAGCGGAGGACATACTTCGTTCGGCATATGGACAGGGCTTCAAACGCGTCCTCGTCCTGAACGGTCATGGCGGCAACAGTGGTCTGACAGCACGCCTGGCAGAACTTGCAAACCAACTGCCAGGAATAAAGCTGCAGTGGTCTGCTTGGTGGACAACCCAAAGCGTGAAGCAAATCGCCATTCGTAAAGAAATTAAACCAAACCATGCCAATTGGTTGGAAGCATTTCAATTCAACATCGTGGCAGACTTACCGGGGGGTGATAAAACCCCGCCGCATGTACCATCCGACATCCTGGATGCGCATACAGCTCGGGAAGTCTACGGCGACGGGTCATTCGGTGGGCGCTACCGGGTCTCGCAAGAGACAATGCAGGAGATTTTTGAGGCAGCGCTGCAGGATGTCCTTCAATTGCTAAAATTTGAATGAAATGAAATGGGGGATGGGCAGCACATGAATCGCTCTGCATCCATTGACGTAATTAGATCAGACAAGTATAATCGCCCTCCATTGAGAGATAGATATATTCTGCGACGTTCAGCGAGCGCTTGAAGCCCAAGGCTTCGAAGCGCTTGCTTTTGCGTGTCTCTGGCATCATTGGAATGTTGGAGCAAAGGCGGTCTGTCGCAGGTTTCGAGCTTGTAAGATGAGGAGACGGTCGAATGGAAACCAAGGGACTCATATCGTTACGCATTAGTCTAGCTTCTCCGGAAACCATCCTTACCTGGTCATACGGCGAAGTTCTGAAACCCGAAACCATCAACTACCGCCGCCTGCGCCCGGAGAAAGATGGCCTGTTCTGTGAAGCAATATTTGGCCCGACACGTGACTGGCAATGCTACTGCGGCAAATATAAAAACCCCCGTTATAAAGGCATCACTTGCGATAAATGTGGCGTGGAAGTGACCCGCTCGTCGGTGCGCCGCGAGCGCATGGGGCACATCAAGCTGGCGACGCCCGTGGCCCACATCTGGTATACGCGACGTATTCCCTCTTACTTGGGCATGCTGTTGGATATCTCCCGCCGCAACCTGGACCGGGTGCTCTACTTTGCCCAATATATCGTCAGCTATGTGGACGAGGATGCCCGTGAGAAAGCCCTTAAGCGTCTGGAAGATGAGATCTCCGTTTCGGAACGCGAGCAGGCAGCAGTTATTAATTCCAAGATTGCCGAAATCAAGACAGCCCGTGATAAGAAACAGGCTGAACTCCAAGCTGGCAAAGTAGAGATGGAGCACCAGTACGATGAGCAAATTGCTGCCAAGCTGGAGCCGATCATTCAGGAAGGCCAGCGGTTGGACCTCTATCTCCATGATAACAAAGGCCAAGTGCTCAAAGAGGCTGTTATCTTTGGTAGCACAGCCACGGTGATTGTTGATGCCGGCATCAAGGTCGGGTCGACGCATCTCGTCAAAGTGCAGAAGTTTGTCCAGGGAAGGTTGGAAGCCATCGAGAACGAACTTAAGGATGAGAAACTGCGCGCTCTGGAAGCCGTCAAGATGGATGCCGCTACGATCAAGGCGGGAGCCGACGAGCAGATGAACTCCCTGCGCAGCCAACTGGAAGACCAGACCTCAACCAGCCATGATGCCAATGCTCATCAACGCGATGAACTGATGGAACTGCGCCCGTTCACCTTCCTGGGTGAGACCCGTTACCGCGAATTGAAACAGCGCTGGGGGCAGGTATTCCGCGCTGACATGGGCGCAGAGGCCTTTTACGATATCTTGCGCCGTCTCGATCTGGATAAGCTCTCTGAAGAACTCTGGCACGAAGTCAAGACGACCAAGTCCAAGCAAAAAAGGAAGAAAGCAACTTCTCGACTGAAGGTGGTGGAAGCTTTCCGCCGTTCCGGAAATCGCCCGGAGTGGATGATTATGACCATCCTTCCCGTCATCCCGCCGGACCTGCGCCCGATGGTACAACTGGATGGCGGTCGCTTTGCCACATCAGATTTGAATGATCTCTACCGGCGCGTTATCAACCGCAACAATCGTCTCAAGCGCCTGCTTGAACTCGGCGCGCCAGACGTGATCATCCGCAACGAGAAGCGTATGCTGCAAGAAGCGGTGGATTCCCTGATTGACAATAGCCAGCGCGGCAAGGCGCTCAGCCGCCGCGGCAGGCGTGAACTCCGCTCCCTGAGTGACATGCTCAAGGGTAAGAAAGGCCGCTTCCGACGCAACCTGCTCGGCAAGCGTGTGGACTACTCCGGCCGGTCGGTGATCGTGGTCGGCCCACAGTTGAAACTCTATCAGTGTGGTCTTCCGAAGAGCATGGCGTTGGAATTGTTCCGCCCGTTTGTTATTTCCAGGCTGGTAAGCCACAACTATGCAGCCAACGTAAAGGGTGCACGACGTTTCATCGAGCGCAATCGGCCTGAGGTGTATGAAGCGCTCGAGGAAGTAATCAAGGACCGCCCGGTTCTGCTGAACCGTGCTCCTACGTTGCACCGCCTGGGAATCCAGGCGTTTGAGCCGATCCTGATCGAAGGTTCAGCCATTCAATTGCACCCGCTGGTTTGTACCGCCTTCAACGCTGACTTCGACGGCGACCAGATGGCTGTGCATGTCCCCCTGTCTGATAAGGCTGTTCAGGAGGCCCGTCGCTTGATGTTGGCTTCCAAGAACCTGCTCAAGCCAGCCGATGGTGAACCCATCATCGGTCCCTCCAAGGACATGGTGCTGGGCGTGTATTACATGACCATGCTGCACTCCAAACCACACAAGGGTGATGGACGTGCCTTCGCTGATATGGATGATGTTGATCTTGCATACCAGTTGGGTCAGGTGGATGTGCACAGCAAGGTCAAAGTTCGGTTAACCACCTGGTACGATGAGAAGAACAATCGCCTGCCTGAGGCGGAGACCCGTTTGATGGAAACCACAATTGGGCGCGTCATCTTCAATCGTATCCTGCCGGAAAAAGTCCAGTTCATTAACCGCCAATTGGAAAAAGGCGGAGTGAAAGACTTGATTGCCGAAGTTTACGAAATTTATGGTCAGGATGTGACGACTGAAACCGCCGACGAAATAAAGCGCATTGGCTTCGAATATGCCATGCGTTCCGGCACTACCATCGCAGTCTCCGATATTACCATCCCGCCTCAAAAACAAGAAATCGTTGAAAAGGCGCTCATGGATGTGGAGTTGGTGCAGCGTGACTTCCGGCGCGGGCTGTTGACCGAGCAGGAACAGAACGAACGCATCATCCAGATCTGGCAGCAAACCACCACCGATGTTGCCAAATCGGTCCGTGAGGCCATGGACCCGGACGGTAGCCTGTCTACCATGGCCAGTTCCGGCGCGACCAAAGGCGGCTTCGGGCCCATTTCACAGTTGGCGGGTATGCGTGGTCTGATGGCTGACCCATCTGGACGCATCATCCCGATGCCAATCCGCTCAAACTTCCGAGAGGGTCTGACTGCTCAGGAATACTTCATCTCGACGCACGGCGCTCGCAAGGGTCTGGCTGATACCGCCCTGCGCACTGCTGACGCCGGTTATCTGACACGCCGCCTGGTGGACATTGCCCAGGATATCATCATCAACGAACCCGACTGCGGCACCCGCCAGGGCGTCTGGATTCGCAGGAAGGACGATGTGGCAGGCCAATCCATGGCGTCACGGTTGTATGGACGCCTGGTGGCCGAGCGTGTCCTCGACCCGGCGACGGGCGAAGTGCTGGCTGAGCCGGATGAAATCCTCGACCGCGATCTGGCGCGCAAGATTTCCGTGGCCAACGTAGTGGAAGTAAAGGTCCGTTCAGCGCTGACCTGTGAACTTACTCACGGTATCTGTGCCAAATGTTACGGCGTTGACTTGGCGCGTGGCACGATGGTCGAAATGGGATCGGCTGTCGGAATTGTGGCTGCCCAGTCGATTGGTGAGCCTGGCACGCAGTTGACTCTGCGTACCTTCCATACCGGCGGTGTGGCCGCGGGTGGTGACATCACCACTGGTCTGCCGCGCGTGGAAGAACTTTTCGAGTCTCGCAAACAACCAAAAGGAGAAGCGGTCGTCGCCGAAATCAAGGGCACAGTGCGCATTATCCAATCAGACAAGTATGCCGATATGCGCATTGTTCGTGTTGAACAAAGTGAAATGATACATGATGAGTTCGATGTTCCTAAAGAATGGAAGATCCAGGTTAAGGATGAGGGCGATATCAAAGCAGGGGATATTATCGCCACTTTGGATGAAGCCACCATCGCCGCGGAACACGCTGGCAAGGTTCGCATCGAGAAGCGCAAGGTGTTTGTCTCGCGCGAACAGCGTGATGAGATCGAGCACGAAATCCCGACCACCTTGCGCGTGCTGGTCAAGGACGGCGATCATGTCGAGGACGGCCAACCATTGACTGAGGGTTCGCTGAACCCACACCGGGTCCTGCGCGTCCAGGGACGGGAAGCCTGCCAGATGTACCTGATGACCGAAATCCAGAAGGTGTATCGCTCGCAAGGCCAGAACATCCATGACAAGCACTTTGAGGTCATTATCCGCAAAATGTTGAGCAAGGTGCAGGTGGTTCGTCCGGGTGACACTCGCTATCTGCCGGGTGATGCCGTGGAGCGCCTGGAAGTCCAGAGGGTCAATGAACAACTACTGGCCGAAGGGAAGACCCCGGCCAAGTTCCATGAACTGCTGCTGGGTGTGACCAAGGCCTCCCTCAGTACCGACTCGTTTCTCTCGGCCTCCTCGTTCCAGCACACCATCAAGGTACTGGCTGGCGCGGCCATCGGTTCTTCCACCGACCCGCTCTATGGCTTGAAGGAGAACGTCATCATTGGCAAGCTGATCCCTGCCGGGACCGGTTTTGTCCACGGACGCTTCCTGGCGGTCGAAAAGGCGCTTGCTCAAGCTGGTTCCTCGCAGTGGACAGAAATCCCGGATGCCGGTGCCTCAGACTAGATCCCTAGCGTTGCGATATCATCCCTGCAGGGGGAACCGAAAGTAATCTCCTCACATTCTTTAAGTTTCTCGCGGGGCGGCCAAAAGGCCGCCTCGATTTTATTATGGGGGGTTGTATTTTGGGACAAGAATAAGTATGATGAGGGTATAAATCCAATTACCGATGAGAGGAGTTATTATGTTCCGGAAAAATTCCATTCCAATATTCACCTCTTTCTTTCTCGTTTTCATTTCAGCCTGTAACATGCAATTGGGACCTGCTGTGGTCAGTGGTACGAATCAGGATCCGACCGCTGCCATCCAGACGCAGGTTGCCGAGTTAGTTGCTTCGACGGCAGCCGCCCAGACGGCCCTTTCCATTGCAGTAGAATCCACCCTGGCCTCCTTGGCAACCAACACGCCTGAGTTTACTTTCACGCCGTCCCTAACTCCCACCCCCTCCTTTACTCCCACATCCACGTTCACCCTCACTCCTTCTGTCCCGATGGTCAGCGTGAGTGTCGAGACCAATTGCCGTTCCGGCCCCGGCACCGCTTATAATGTCCTCGGCGTTCTAAATAAAGGGCAAACCGCCGAAGTGGTGGGACGCAATGCTTCGGGAGACACTTGGATCATAAAGCTGCCCTCCAATCCGGCCATCACCTGCTGGCTGTGGGGACAGTATGCCACAGTTGTTGGGAATACTGCCGGGTTGCCTGTTTCCACGCCGCCGCCCACCCCCACCCCAGCGGCTGCCTTTAGCGTAAGTTATTTTGATATAGAAGATTGTGGTGGCGGTGCATATGGGATTAAGTTTAAGATCGCCAATACTGGCAGCATCACCTGGGAGTCCATCCGGGTCATTGCGACAGATCTAACCACCAGTGAGAGCAATTCCATGGATTGGAACGCATTCCGTAACTATAATGTCGCCGGTTGCGCGTTTGTATCTGAGGATCAAAATCTGGAAGGGGGGGAGGCTGGCTATCACACCACCACTTCATTTTCCGCAGACCCTACCGGTCATAACTTTACTGTCACCGTTCGAGTTTGTTCTCTGGATGGATTGGCGGGGACCTGCTTGGAGAAAACAATCAATTTCACACCATAAATCCCCAACGGGGCGGTCGCCAGGCTGCCCCGTTCTGTTCTCCTTGAGGCTTTTCTCCTTTCCCCGTAAGAAAAGCTATAGATAGAACATAATTTCCCTCCGATCCCGTCCCCTCTCCCGAAATCAGGAGAGGGTGCAGGGGTGAGGGCAGGAGTCGCTATGGAAATTGGCCTCGTCCGCAAAATTGATATTGACCAGGAAATGCAGCAGGCGTATCTCGACTATGCCATGAGCGTGATCGTTGCGCGCGCCCTGCCGGATGCGCGTGATGGCCTCAAGCCTGTCCAGCGCCGCATTCTCTACGCCATGTACGATATGGGCATCCGTACCGACAGCCCCTACCGCAAGTCGGCCCGCATCGTCGGCGAAGTGCTCGGCAAGTACCACCCGCATGGCGACCAGTCCGTCTATGAAGCCATGGCGCGCATGGCCCAGGACTTTTCCATGCGGACCCTGCTGGTGGACGGGCAGGGCAACTTTGGCTCGGTGGACGGCGACCCGCCGGCTGCGATGCGCTACACCGAAGCCCGCCTCACCCCTCCGGCTCTGGACTTGTTGGCCGACATTGGCAAAAATACAATTGACCAAACTGATAACTTTGACGGCACCCTCTACGAGCCGACCGTGCTCCCCTCCGCCATCCCGAATCTGCTGGTCAATGGGGCCACCGGTATTGCTGTTGGTATGGCCACCAACATCCCGCCCCACAACCTGGGCGAGATCGCGGATGCCTGTGTCTATATGCTCGAAAAGTGGGAAAAACTCGACGATGTAAATGTGGAAGATTTGATGGAGTTTGTCGAAGGACCGGATTTTCCCACCGGCGGCATTATCATCGAGCAGAAAGGTGAGGAAGGTATCGAATCCGCCTACGGCAAGGGTCGCGGGCGGGTCACGATCCAGGCTAATGCGCACATCGAGGAGATGGAGCGAGGCAAGAGCCGCATTATCGTCACCGAACTGCCTTACCAGGTAAATAAGTCCAGCCTGATCGAGCGGATCGCCGAACTGGTGCGGGATGGGCAGATGGAGGGTATCACTGACCTGCGGGACGAATCTGACCGGCAGGGTTTGCGCATTGTCATCGAACTGACCAAAAACGTTGAGCCTGAGAAGGTGCTGGCCGCATTGTACAGACGCACGCCGATGCAGTCCACCTTTGGCATCAACCTCTTGGCGCTGGTCGACAACGAGCCGCGCCTGCTGAACCTGAAACAGGCTCTGCGCGTCTACCTCGACCACCGGCTGGAGGTGATAAAGCGACGCACCGAGTACGACCTGCAAAAAGGGCGCCTCCGGGCGCACATCCTCCAAGGCCTGATTGTGGCGCTCAAACATCTGGATGAGATCATCGCCCTCATCAAAAGTTCGCCGGATGTAGAGGCAGCCCGCACGCGCTTGATGAAACACTTCAAACTGTCGGAACTTCAGGCCAATGCCATTCTGGAAATGCAATTGCGTCGTCTGGCAGCGCTGGAACGCAAGAAGATCGAGACCGAGTATAAGGATACGCTCGGCTTGATCAAAGATTTGGAAGGGTTGCTGAAGTCCCCCAGGAAGATGCGCGGCGTGGCCGCCGAGGAACTGCTCAAGGTCAAGGCCGCTTACGGCGACCGCCGCCGGACGCAGATCGTCAGTATGAAAGGCCGCAAAGCCAAAAAAGCTCCATTGACGGCTGCCGAACTGGTGCGGGAGCAGGTGGTCTGGATCGGCATGACGGCCGAAGGTATGCTTGCCCGAACCCGCGACGACAAGCCGCCGCGACTCTCCGGCTCTGAGGCGCCCAAATTGCTGGTAAAAGCCAATGCGACCGATACGCTCTATCTGGTCTGCGCGCACGGGCTGGCGGCGGCGGTGGCAGTGCACACTCTCCCGGAAGCCGGGAAACTGGCGGACGGCAATCCGTTCAACAAACAGTCTCCCCTCCAGGTGGATGAGATTCCGGTCGCGGCGTTTGCCCTGCCTGCCAGGAAATCCGAACTCGCCGAAGAAACCACGCTTCTGACGGTCACACGCGGCGGGATGGTAAAGAAGAGCCACGTCAGCGAACTGCCCGGCCCCTCAGCGCAAACGTTCAAACTCGCCAACGTCAACGATGGCGACAGCTTGGGCTGGGTTGGGCTGACTGATGGAAAAAAAGAAGTATTGCTGGCGACCGCCCTTGGCATGGCGATCCGCTTCAGCGAGGAGGATGTCCGCCCGATGGGGCTGGCAGCGGCGGGTGTCAACGGTATCAAACTGGGCGTCGGGGATGAAGTGGTCGGGATGGAGGTACTGCCCGGAACGGGTGACCTCTTCATGATTGCCTCGGATGGCAAGGGCAAACGGGTGGATGTGAAAGACTTCCCGGCGCAGGGACGCTATGGCAAGGGCGTGATTGCCTGGGACCTGCCAATCGGTGTCAAGCTGGTCGGATTGGGGCTGGGCAAACCGAATACCATCGTGACCTTACACCTGCTCAAGGCTGCCCCCAAGATGGCGCGCCTCGACGATGCCCCCCTGCGCAAGCGTTCTTCCGTGCGCGGGGAGGTTGTGGTGGAGGTCAAGGTCGGGGACGTGTTGTTTGGACTGACCGAAGGCTGGGCGGTGGAGCGATTTGTAATATCATTCCCGCTAAAGAAGAAGACAGAACAGAAGAAGCTGGCTAAGAAGTATTAATCAAATATCATAGGGCGCTCCCGTCATGTGCGGGGTTTTCCAAACTTAAGGAGATCACCTCGCAAGTGCCTCAAGTACCTTTAGGATCCGCTCCGATGATTTTCCATCCCATAATGGAGGGACCCGGCTCTTTTTCCATTGGCCAGACAGGGCTTTCTGCGTGAGAGCAAGGATTTTTATCGGGTCACTTCCAGCAATTTCATTGGAACCTGCGGTTACGGTGATTGGTCGTTCGGTATTTTCACGCAGGGTGATGCAAGGAATGCCTAAAGCAGTCGTTTCCTCTTGCAAGCCCCCGCTGTCGGTAATCAACAGTGTGGCATCTTTCCATAGAAAAAGAAAATCACGATAACTAAGGGGTTCGATGAGATATATTCCCGGCGGTAATTTTGACATGCTAGAACTCACGGTATTAAAGCGCTTGCCCAGGTTATATTTCTCAAGCTGGATATATGTTCGTGGATGGCATGGAAAAAGAACCGGGATTTGAGTGCCAATTTGCTCTAATGCATCCACCAAGGGCTCCAACGTTTCTTTTTTATCCACGTTCGCTGGCCGGTGCAGGGTCAGGCAGGCATATTTATTTGGGGCAATCGAGCGCAGGTGAGAGACCAGGGGTGAAACAGGAGCATTATCGAGTTTGCTCATCTCGTAGAGAAGAGTATCAATCATTACATGGCCGACAAAATGGATGGTCTCGATAGAATGACCCTCAGCCAGAAGATTGCGATTGGCTTCTTCTTCGGTCGTGAAGAATATGTCAGAAATCGCATCCGTGGCAAGACGATTGATTTCCTCGGGCATGCTCCGATCTCCCGAACGAAGCCCGGCCTCTACATGCGCCAATTCCAATCCTAGTTTCTTGGCAACCAGCCCGGCGGCAATTGTCGAGTTCACATCTCCAAATACAATAACAAGGTCCGGTTGTTCCTTGATACATACTTCTTCGAACTGGACCATAATCGTCGCTGTTTGCTGGGCGTGTGTTCCCGGTCCTGCACCTAGGTGATAGTCTGGTTCTTGGATATTGAAATCACGAAAAAATGAAAGCGACATCTTCTCGTCGTAGTGCTGACCGGTATGAACAAGAATTGGATGGAATAAATTACGGATGTGTATGGCACGCAAGACTGGTGCAATTTTAACGAAATTTGGTCGTGCGCCGGCAACTAAAATGATATTTTGTATCATGGTCCAGGGGAACTAAAATCGTCAAGTCCAATTAGGGTTAAGTTGGTTTAGTCCAGGATCAAGGAATATTACCCCTCAACCCCAGCTCGGGGGCAATGCGGCGCATAGCCATGATGACGTTGCCGACGTGCTCCCAGAGTTCGATTCCGAACTCTGCAGCGGCTTTTTGGATCTCTTCCCGGCTGGCGCCGGCTGCGAACGCCTTGTCTTTCCATTTCTTTTTGACAGACGAAGGTTCCAGATCCAACAGGGAGCGGGATGGGCGGACGAGGGCCACAGCAGTGACCAGTCCGGTCACTTCATCGCATGCGTAGAGCGCTTTCTCCATGCGAGTCTGGCGTCGCACACCGGTATGGTCGGCGTGGCTCAAAACGGCGCGGATAATCTCTTCGGGCACACCGCGCTGCCGCAGGATGGGTTCGCCTGCCTGCGGATGGCCATCGAGGGTGGGATGAATCTCCCAATCGAAGTCGTGCAGTAGGCCGGTGATGGCCCACTTTTCCAAATCCTCGCTAAATTTCCCGGCGTAGAAGTGCATGGCGGCTTCCACCGAAAGCATATGCTTGACGAGATTGTCGTTCCTGACGTACTCACGGACAAGTGCAAGGGCTTCGTCGCGGGTCATGGTCTCCTCCTCAATAGATCACGGAAAAATCGGCTCCGGTGCCCCCAGCACGGGGATGGGGTGGCTGAAGTTCACATCCCACAGGGCGGCGACAGTCGCGAGCAGTTCGCGCATATTCCAATATAGCACGGAAGATTTGCGGTATATACGCAAGTCAGCTTCCACGCCGACCGAGTTAACGCCGAGTTGATTGCACAGGTAGATGGTGCGCGGCAGGTGGAAAGCCTGTGTCACCAGGATGGCTTCGGTCACGCCGAAGATGACCTTTGCCCGGAAGCAGGTGTCATAGGAGCGCCGACCGGCATAATCGAGCACGATGACATCCTCCGGGACGCCAAGTTTGATTGCCAGCTCGCGCATCACCGCCGGTTCGTTGTAGTTAACGAAACGGTTGTCCCCACTCATCAGGAGTTTTTCGACTTTCTCGGCGAAATACAGGTTGGCGGCGGTCTGAACGCGGTCATACAGGACCGGCGTGGCGGTGCCGTCCCGCCACAACCCTGCGCCGAAGACGATCGCCACCCTGCGGGCCGGTACATCCGCGGCTGAATATGTTTTCGGACGGGCGTACAACCCGGTCACCAGGCGTGAGATGACCAGAATGAGAAGTCCAAGAACAGCAAGAAGAACGAGGGTTTTCAGTAGCATCTTGACAATACGTTTCAACACAGGCGGTATTCTACCATGCAAAAAAGAAAGGGTCTTTGGAAACCCCGATCACCATACCGATTTCCCTTAGAATAAAAAAACCCGTTTCCGGCGTGGAAAAGGGTTTCCACGTTTCGAAGGAGAGAGAACTAGATAGTCTTCTCGCGCAATACCGAGGAGATGTAGTCCATTGAAGCAACTACCACTGCAATCGCAACCATTTGAGCGCTGGCACCACGATAGTTAAGTAGGTTGATGTTTTGCTGAAGCAAGAAGCCGATGCCGCCGCCGCCGACGAAGCCGATAATGGTAGACATACGCACATTTATATCCCAGCGGTACATGGTGTAGGAGATATAGGGAGGGATAATTTGCGGGACGACCGCATACATAATCGTTTGCAGACGATTGGCACCTGTCGCTTGTACGGCTTCCAACGGACCGGACATGATGCTCTCGACCTGCTCGGAGTAAAGTTTTGCGAGGCTGACGATGGTGTGCAGACCCAGAGCCAAAACCCCTGCAAAGGGACCAATTCCTACCGCAATAACGAACACAATCGCCATGATCAGTGCTTCCACCGAACGCAAGGCATTAAGGATTGTGCGGGTAATGAAGTAGATCACCATACCTATTGGCAGCGATTCTTTGGCTTTGATGAAGATTGCCAGAAGAAGACCCAGCAATGCGCCAACTGCCACTGGAGTCCAGAGGGTGAACAAAGGATTGCCGATTTGATACAACCAATTAATTAATTGTCCAAGCAATGCCAGGATGGTAGCCCCTGCGATAGAAGATAGAAACAGATTGATGGTTTTAATGCTTTTTGCAGATAGTGTTTCCGAGCCTTGTTGCCCAATCCGACCTAGAAAACTACCCAGAGCGCCACCGGTTGCCAGACCTCCCAGAGCAGGAGTCAGGATTGCAATAATATTGCCAACCTGGAATAGAAAATTTCCCAAAAAACCGAACGACCCCAAAGCACCTACGAGAATCGTACCGACGGTCTTTATCAAGCTGGCCAGTTGGAATAATCCAAAGAAGCCAACCAACACTCCCAGTATTATTGCACCCAGACGTGCCAGGCGGATGAGCGAGCGCGGAGGAGGTATTTCCTCCTGAGGAATTGCCCAGCGTATTCCCAACCAGATGAGTATCGGCGAAATCACAATACTTACCAGGTTTACCCAGAGATAAGAACCGATCGAATTGCTGACGTTCCCGACGCCGCTTACGATCAGGAAGCCCAATGCAATACCAATCGGCCATCCCATAGCAGACAGAGAGATGCTGATCAATGGACTTTTAACCGGTTTCATCAGATTTTGGGCTGCGAGAAAACTAAGCGGAATAGCGAGGATGGTTCCAAAGACCGTTGCCAACAGAGCCAGAAAAACTGTTTCTATGATCTTGTCCCAGGTATCATGGGCTGTCTGGGTAAGGTGTGGGAATCCAATATTGACGTGGAGTGAGGCGCGAATGTATTGCATGTCTGCACTTTGCCGGTCAGGAAGGATCATGCTGGCAATGAAATGTCCTGTTGAATCAGTTACCACATTAACGCGTCCTAGTGTCACAACATTGGTCGGGTCGTTTCCGGGAACGAAGCGCAGAGGGCCGGAAGCGTTGGAAACGAAATTAAACCCCTCCACCAGCACAGTGTCACCAGGGCTTGCGCAGGGAGGAGTTATCGCAAGATAAGGGCTTGATGTAGTTTGCTCTGACAGAGACCGAAGATTATCATCTACAGGGCAAGGTACGTAGAACGGGGCATTTATGATCTCTTCTTCCTGTTCGTACTCAAAAAAATCCGGTTTAGCGAGGGCGCGCATCACGCGGATCAGACTCTGTTGGCGTTGTGCGCTGCTTAACTCTTCCAGATTTACTCTGGTGATTTGAAACCCATAGGCGAAAATGACCATGACCAAAAGGGAAGCCAGCCCAACTTTCATCGATTTCCACACGGAGGCTTTGCGATTTATTTTATTCTTCATACATCATCACCCAATCCGCTCAGCATCGTGGCCATAAATGTCTTTGAACTTCTTGTCATCAATGTCTTTCGGCAACCCTTCAAATACCAGCTTCCCCTCATTGAGAGCAATAACCTGGTCTGCATAGCGGTGTACAAGGTCGAGGAAGTGCAAACTACACAGCACACAAACGCCGTCATTTTTGTTAATATCTTCCAGATGGGACATAATACTGTGCGCCAAAACAGGATCGAGGCTGGCAACTGGTTCGTCAGCTAGGATCATTTCAGGATCTTGCATCAGGGCGCGTGCAATGCCGACGCGCTGTTGCTGGCCACCGCTCAAAACATCGGCGCGTTGATGGGCTTTTTCTGAAATCCCTACCCGCTCCAACTGTTTGGTGGCTTTCTCAATGTCTTCTTTTGGGAAGCGGTTAAGCAGACTCCAGGCCGGGTTGATGTAACCCAGACGGCCTGCCAGCACGTTGGTGATCACTTTTGAGCGGTGTACCAGATTAAAGTGCTGAAAGACCATCCCGATCCTGCGGCGGATGCGGCGCATTTCCTCCTGCGAGGCGGCCGTGATGTCAAGTCCATTCCAAATGACCTGCCCACCGGTCGGTTCAATCAGACGGTTGATGCAGCGCAGCAAGGTGGACTTGCCTGACCCGCTTAATCCAATGACTGCCAAAAACTGTCCATCTGGCACCTCAAAGCTGACATTGTCGAGCGCCCTTACGCCGCCGTCATATATTTTGGTCAGGTTCTTGATTTGAAGCATAAGATTATGTCCTGAATAAAGTGATTTTGATCCATGTTTGTACTGAAAATTTGGGTGGAACAGAATTAACCATGATGATCTAAAATAATGGGTAACTGCTCAATAAAGGGGGGAAGTTGGGTGTTTTCGGCGGGCTTCGCCCGCCAAAAACACCCAACACCCCGGATTTTTGAGAAGATATAATAATGGAAATGCATGCAATTTGGGGCAGGGAAACTCACTGCCCCAAATATATGCTTTGAACAGTTGGATTTACGGTTCGATCTTGAAGCCGGTGGCTGTAACCATCGCTCGGACCATATCGTACTCCGCGTCGGTGGCGGGTTCAATGCCGGTCCAGCCATAGAAATCACTACTGCCGATCGATGAATTCCAGCCCTCAGTCTGAGAAAAAGCGACCAGAGCGGTCTCGATCTGGGTACGCATATCAGCCGGGAATTCAGGACTGAAGGACATCGTGTCGTTCGGGACGGCCTGGGAGATGGTCAGGATGCGAACGTTCTGGACCACATCCGGAGCTTCCGTGCGGATATTGGCGCGTGCATCGAGAATGCGCCAGCCATCGCACAGGAGTTTTTTGCCATCTTCGTTGGGCGCGCAATTCGGAATTGTCTCGGCAGGCACTTCGTACATTTCCGGAGTGACCGTACCAGCCAGGTAGTCAGCGTAAGACCAGGCATTCGAGCCATCCGGTTTGAGCGGAACACTATAGAAGACGGTTCCAAAATCAACTTCACCCTTGTAGACAGCGGTGACGGTCTGATTGTGTCCACCGGTCTGGACCTGCTCGCCTGGTGTGATGCCAGAAGCAGCCAATTCTATTGTCGGGACCATGTAGCCAGAGGTCGAGCCCTGGTCGCCATAACCCCAAGTAGCGCCCTCCAAATCAGAAAGCGTCTGGTAGGTACTGTCGCGCCCGACGATATATGCAGCCCAGTAAACCGGGAAGCCATAGCGGACCGCTTTGAAAGCAACGTCGACACCGCACTGTTGGCTGGCGAGAGCATAACCCAGACCGGGAATAAAGGCTATCGTGTCTGTAGGGGAAGCACACATTTCCTCAATGGTCGCGGCATAGGAGGTCGGGACCGTCACTTCGAAGGTCAGCCCAGTGGCAGCGTTCAGCGCATCGGCCATCACCTGACCACCCGTAATGATGAGATTGGCATCAACGGATGGGACAAACAGCACCTTGATGGGGTGCCCTTCAGAGCCAATTTTTGGGGCAAACAGACCGCCCGGTCCGCAGGATGTGAGCAGTAAAGCTGCCACTAAAAACAATGGAACCAGAATAGAAAGTTTCTTCATGTGATATTTCTCTCCTCTCATGAGAATTAGATTTTGGGGATTTTCCCCAATGACTATTTGATAATATCTCGAGATAAATAATTAGGCAAGTGACATGTCTCATAATTCCGATATAATAATGATATGCCCGATAATCGCCCTTCGAATTCATCCAAATCAATCGTCAAGATCATCCTGATCCTGGTGGTTATTGCCGCCATCTGGTTCCGGGGTTATCAGGTCAACAAAAGTATCAACAACACCTTGCATCCTTTACAACAGGCGAACCATGAACTGGGTACCCAGGTTGCCAACCTGTTGCATCCCACGCCCACGATCATTCCGGACCCAGTAACAATTATCAATGAAGTGCAATCCCTTTCCCGGCTGGAAACGATCCGCTATGCGGTCGAGAAGGTTGTTACGGCAGAGGTCAACCAGGGTGTCCTGGGCCAGCTTTTCGGCGACCGGTTGCTGTTCGTGGCGCATGGGTATGTCATCGCCGGGATCGACATGAGCAAGATCAAGCCGGCAGATCTGTGGCTCACGGGCGAGCTGCTCAATGTCCGCTTGCCGGCGGCGGAAGTCCTGGTGGCGACGCTCGACAACGACAACTCATATGTTTACGACCGGGAGACGGGCCTGTTCACTCACGGTGACCCGACCCTGGAGACCCAGGTCCGACAGGTGGCTGAGCAGGAGATTCTCAAGGCCGCCAAAGAAGAAGGGATCCTCGACCAGGCCACCACCAATGCCCAAACCTATTTGAGCTGGTTCTTCGAAACCCTGGGATATAACCAGATTAACTTTGTCCTGCCCACACCATAATACTTAAATTTACCTGGCTGCAACAGTTGAAGACTCATCGTCTTCAACTGTTTTTTGTTCGGTTCAATTCAGGGTGATTGTATTTGGAGGCAACCAGTTGCTCGGTGCGTTCTGATTCTTGCAGACTGAGTACGCCCGTCTGGAGGTCTAGGGCGAGCACAGACCGGAAAGCGATGGTATAAGCCTGCGCTGCCTCGCTCCAGGAGATAACGCGCCCCAGGGCAGTCTCCACTGTTGTTGCCCGCTCAAGCAGATGATTGGCAGCCTGGGCGCGGGCTTCTTCGTCGGGGAAGGTCAGAACCTGGAGAATGCGCCTCAGGTCTCCAGCCAGTGGCAGGGAACCGTGTTGGAGTATGCCCTCTTTTCGACGTGCCTGCGCCGAGCCGACCAATTTTTTTCCTCCGATGGTAATTTCATACTTGGACGGGACTTCGAAACAGACCGGATTGGGAGTCTTGTTCCTCGTTCGGGGTAGTCCTGATTCCTGAACGGGACTGGCATGTTCTTGTACTTCCACCGGCAGGCTGAGCAGCTGCAATGCCACTACCAAAGCCGCGGCCAGACGGCTGTAGGATTCGAGCAGCGTCCCGGCCACACGCGGCTCGTTGATGGGAGCGATTACTGCGTACGTTATTTCGTCGGTATGGAGTACTGCCCGTCCGCCCGTTAGGCGGCGTACCATATCCCACTCATGCTCTTGCAGGCGCGGAATGTCCACGTCGGTAAAGGGCTGGGCGTAGCCAAGCGAGAGACAGGCCGGCTTCCAATCGTACAGGCGCAGGGTTGGGAGCGAGTCACCGCGGCCCACGGCTTCGAGGATGGCTTCATCCACCGCCATATTCCATGCGCCGCGGGCGGGAGGGGTGATGAGCAAGCGCCAAATAGCTTTCATTCTGACGCAGCCATGAATTCTTCCATCATCTTTTCCACAGTCTCAGGCAGATGCAGCTCAAGCGGTGGGCGGACGGGCCAGATTGGGAAGGCATGCTGTCTCGCCAGGAGCGCTTTCAGAGTGGGCGGGAACGGAGGATATTTTTCCAGAATATGGCGGATTTTGGAAATGCGGGCCTGGATTGCAGGCATCTCCTCGCTATGCTGGAAGGCATCCCAGACCCGGCGCAGATCAGGCGAGATCAGGTTGGCCGGAGCGGTGATACAACCCCCAGCCTGGTTCTCCAGTGCCAGCTGCAGGTAAGAATCGGTACCGGTCAGAACCAGCAAGTCGGAGCCGAAACGTTTTCCTAGCCAGCGGGCAAATTTGGCATCGTGCGAGGAATCCTTAATGCCTGCAAATTGGTTCGGGAAGGCGTCTTTGAGCCGGGTCAACAGGTTGGGCGAGAAGCCGATCCCGGACACACCGGGGATGTTGTAGCCGAGAAGAAACCCGTCCGCGGGGACAGCCTTGAGGATGAGTTCGCGGAAGTAGTGGAACAAGCCTTCATCCGTGGCATTGCGAAAGTAATAGGGGGGCAACACAACGACGCCATCGCAGCCCAGGTTGAAAGCGGAATGGGTCAGCGAAATAGTTTCGCTGAGACTGGGCGTCCCGGTCCCGGCGAGCAGTTTACAGGTTCCTCCTTGGACCGTATGGTGCATTTCGCGGAATTGTATTGCGGCGCGAATAATCTCGAGACGTTCCTCTGGCGAAAAGGACGGCCCTTCGCCGGTCGTTCCCAACACCAAAATTCCATGGCAGCCGCGTCCTGTAAGGAAGTCCAGCAGGAAAGGAATTGCATCCAGGTCGGGAGAAAAGTCCCTTTTCAGCGGGGTGACAGCCGCAGTAAACACGCCAGCTAGGGGATGCATTATTTGACCTCTTCGAGGAAATCTTTTGCAGCTTTCTTGGGAGAGACAAGATTTCGACCTTCGGCGTGCAGGAAGCTTTGGCGGTCGAGCACCCACAGGTAGAGGTCGCTTTCGGTCTTGCCGTGGAACTCAGTCAGGATTCCACTGAGCCGGATGTTGTCGACGATGGGCAGATAGACTTTATCGTACCAATGTTCCACGGCCTCTCCATCCGAAATATCTCGCTGTAAATCCAGCCCCATGAAGTAACGGTGAACCGCAATGTGCTCGAGCATCCGGTCGAACCCGCCTGGAATGGTCAATTTGATTTTTGCTTTCGGACGGATGCGGTCCAGTCGGGTACGTTCGAGGAAGTCCACTTTTTCACCGAGGATTTCCAGGTCTTCTGGTTTGAGACCGGTGGAAATATTGACTTTGGTTGAGCACTCACGTACTTCGGCATCAATATCTATCTGCCCTTGTTCGCGAGCCACTGAGACGCGGTGGTGACCATCAACCACAAAATATACCTCACCGACCTTATACAAGACAACCGGTGGAAGGTTGACATCCAGGTAGAAGGCGCGGTCAATATTTTGCCAGCGATTGGCGGCCTGGTCTTTGAGTGGTAAAAAGGCGCGGTCGAACTGTTGGTAACGATTCAGACTGCCAATGATTTTCTTCACTTCTATCGACTGAACCCCACGGTAAATCGGACCGCCGATATGTAATTTCTCTTTGACTTCGTCGAATGAAAGCAAAGTAGTCGGCTGTCCGCCCACGATGCTGAGGATCCGGTTCCAAAAAGCTTTGAAACGGGCATGTGCAAAATCGTTTTTCACACGACTGGCAATATCATCTAACATGCGGTATCACCTCAAGCACTCGGTAAGGATATACATTGATAACGGTCGTGACCCCAACCTGTGTCACCGGGGGCAGGAGATTACTCTTGTAAACCAGAGTGTGCCCATGCAGAAAGTAGCGCGGCTTCAAAACCCGGATCAAATCCAAAAAAGCCGCAAAACCTGTATGGGCCGGATCGTTGTCATCGTGGACGCCGCGTGGCGGCGAATGGGCAATCATGATGTCCAAAACACCACCTGTTTGAATACGCTGCTTATGAAGCCTGGGCAGGAACGAAATGACTCGTAAGTACATCTCTAACTGGGTATACTGGTTGGGTGTGCCGGGTTTGTAGCGGATGCACCCGCCCAACCCGGCCAGGTTCAGCCCCTTGACCCGTGACACGCGCCGATCGAGAATATCACAGCCTTCCGCTCGCGTGGAAGGGTTCCGTTCGTTATATTGGGGATCATGATTTCCGGGGACATAAAGCAGAGGTACATTCAGCACTGAGACCAGAAATTCCAGATACTCATATGGCAGGTCGCCGCACCCGAGTATCATTTCTACATCGCGGAAATACTCTCCAGGCTGTGCAGAGTAAAGGCGATCAACCACAACATCACAAACGGCCAATATTTTCAAGGAGTTTCTCAAACTGTATTGTGCCCTAAAGTGGGAATCCGCGCAAGTCCAGGAATTCCCGCTTCAGAGGGACAAGCTGTGAGGGGATTGGGTGGGCTTGCCTCACCAAATCCCCCCAATCACCATGGAGATTCCCAGGGAGATAGGTTGCCAATACTGACAGGGATGGCTATAATTCATTTGGTTCAATAATTCTCAGGAGGATGTTCTGGAGACCCATAAGATCAAACCGCCAAAAGCGAAAGAATCGCAAGAAAGTGGATCAACTGCACAATTAACTTCGGGAAAAACCCTCGTTAATCGCTACGTGATCCAGGACGTTATCGGCGTAGGAGGAATGGGTTCGGTTTATCGTGCCCGTGATCTGCATTTCCCAAGCGTGGTCAAACTCGTAGCGGTGAAAGAGATGATTATCCGCGCCTCTGATCCGCTCGTTAGAAAAACAATTATCCAGAACTTCGAGCGTGAAGCCAATATCTTGGCAACCCTCGACCACTCTTCCATTCCCCGGATTTATGATTATTTTACTGAGCGAAATCGTTCATATTTGGTCCTGGAATTCGTTCATGGCAAAGACCTGGAAGCAATTATCAATGATACAGGTGGTTTCTTGGCGGAAGGACGAGTTCTGGGTTGGGCTATTGAACTCTGCGACGTGCTCTCTTTCCTGCATACCCACCAACCCGACTCAATAATTTTCCGGGATATGAAGCCATCCAATGTTATGGTGAATCCGAATGACCACATTGTCCTGGTGGATTTCGGGATCGCCAAACCATTCCAGGTCGGGCAAAAAGGGACGATGATCGGCACGGAAGGATATTCTCCACCCGAGCAATACCGGGGCGAGGCCGGACCTCTAGCCGACATATATGCCCTGGGTGCTGCCATTCACCACGCCCTCACCCGTCGTGACCCGCGCTTGGAACCGCCGTTTTCCTTCGCTGAACGTCCTTTACGCAAGATTAACCCGGTCATCTCTGTGGAATTGGAAGCCGTCATCAATACTGCGCTCCAATATAACCCTGAGGATCGGTTCCATTCTGCTGAAGCGATGAAAGAGTCCCTGGTGGCTGTGGGACGCAAGACCGGGATTTTGAATAGCACCAGCCACGCGACCCCCGGCCTCCAGTCGGCGGTCGGAATTAAACCCTTGTGGGTTTTTCAGTGCGAGGATGAGGTTCGTGGCGCACCACTGGTCCATGAAGGGTTTGTCTATATTGGCTCTTACGATCACAATCTCTATTCCATGAGTGCTGTTGACGGTAAATTTAATTGGAAGTATGCCACCGATGGAGGTGTTGTGACCCGTCCGGCAGTTTTTGAGGGCGATATTTTCATCGGCTCTGAAGATCAGAGTTTGCATGTTATCAGCGCCCGTACCGGCAAAGTGAACTGGACATATCACACTGAAGGCCGGATATATTCCTCGCCACGCATCGCTGAAGGGCATGTATTTTTCGGTTCGGATGACCAGCACATTCATGCTGTTAATCTGTTGAGCGGACGAGCCGCATGGCGTTTCGAAACAGCCGCACCGGTGCGTTCCACCCCTTATGTGGCGAATGATTCTGTCTTTGCCGGCTGTGAGAATGGCGATTTTTATTGTGTGGATTTCCGCGGTGAGATGAGGTGGCATTTCAAGGCTAAAGTTGCTGTAACATCCTCCCCATGTGAAGCCGATGGCGTGATTTATTTCGGTTCAATTGATAGCAGTCTTTACGCTCTGGATGCAAGCGCGGGTTGGGTCATCTGGCGCTTCCGTATGGGCAAGGGTTCCATCGCGTCACCTTATACGGCGGAAGGGCTGGTTTTCATTGGTTCTGCCGACGGAAATATCTATGCAATTGATACTCATACCTCTAAAGAAGTATGGCGTTTCAAGACAGAACATCAGGTTAGTAGTTCGCCTGTAGTTTACAAAGAGGCCATCTACTGTGGATCGGCGGATGGGAACATCTACTGCCTCGAAGCCCGTACAGGTCGCTTGCGTTGGAAATTTGCCACAAAAGGCCCAATCACCGGCTCCCCTCTGGTCTATGATGATATTGTCTACATCGGTTCTACTGACCACTTTCTGTATTCTTTTCTTGCTTAAAGACGTTTAACCAAGGAGACTATCGTGAAATCCTTTTTCAATCGGTTCCGTGGCAAAAAGACCAAGCCTCTTTCTAAAACAATTAATGTGAATACTGATCCCTTATCGGGCGAGCAGCTTGAGAAGGGATCAAATCGCAGTTCGAATGTTGAGCCTCAGCAATTAATCTCTGGATGCGGACAGTCAATTGGCAAACAACGTGAGCATAACGAAGATTGTCTGTTCACCTTTTCAGCCACAACGGGTGGCGAAACCAATAGTGCCTCGCTTGGGTTGTTTATTGTAGCGGACGGTATGGGCGGGCACCAATATGGCGAAGTAGCCAGTTCTGCCGCTGTAAGGACAATGGCAAATTACCTGCTGAAGCGTTTTCATGCTTACCTGATTAATCCGTCTGAAGGGATGGTAGAACCTCTCCAGGAAATGATGCATGCTGCCATCGTCGAAGCACAGCGGGCCGTAATCCAGGCTGCTCCAGGCAGCGGTACTACTCTGACCGCCGCGCTGGTGCTGGGCCAGCAGATGACAATCGGACATGTCGGTGATAGTCGTGCTTATGCTCTTCTCACTGACGGACGCGTAAACCTTTTGACGCGTGATCACTCTTTGGTCAAACGCCTGGAGGAACTTGGTCAAATCTCGTCTGAAGAAGGAGCCGTCCACCCGCAGCGTAATGTCCTTTATCGCGCTCTCGGTCAGGGGGAAGTGCTGGAACCTGATGTCTTTACGTCTCCCTTTCCTCAGCCTGGATATTTGCTCCTGTGCAGTGATGGGTTGTGGAGTGTTCTTCCCGATGAAAACATCAGTAATATTGTTAACGCGGCTCCCAATCTTTACGGCGCTTGCCAGAACCTGATCGCCGTTGCTAACGATGCAGGGGGACCGGATAATATTAGTGCCGTTTTGGTGCAATTAATAGGTCAATGACAAAAAAACAGGACTACTATACCCTTCTTGGATTGATGCGAAATGCTTCGACGGAAGATATCCGTGAGGCATATTTCGAAGCTGCGCGGCGTCTTCATCCCGACAAGAACACCGTCTTGGGTGATACGGAAATCTTCCTCGATAACCAGGAAGCGTACGAAGTCCTTTCGAATCCCAAAAAACGTGCCAAGTATGATTCGACATTACCACCCGAGAAATCGGCTGATTTTTTATTGGATCAGCGCATGGTGTTCAGCCGCCAGAGTTTGTTACGTGTGGCTGAACCGCAACTCATTTATGTCTTGATGGAGTTTTCACATCCGGCCAATTATTCGGCTGCTTCCGTTCCCTCCCTGAACTTATGTCTGGTGCTTGACCGCTCGACTTCTATGCAGGGTCTCAACATGGAGGTAGTCAAGGCCACCACCATCCAGATAATGCGCAAGATGAAGCCGCAAGATATATTCTCGGTGGTTGCCTTCAGCGATCGGGCGGAGGAGATCATACCGGCCAGCCGCAGCACAGAACTGGGTAAACTGGAAGCCCGCATACATATGCTCCAACCCTCTGGTGGGACGGAGGTTTATTCCGGTCTCGAAATGGGGTATAACGAAATTATCCGCAATATGGACCATACCCACGTTAACCATATCATTTTACTTACCGACGGGCGTACTTTCGGTGACGAAGATAAATGCATTAACCTTGCCCACCGTGCGTCAGAACAAGGCGTTGGAATTAGTGGTCTTGGCATTGGTGCAGAATGGAATGATAATTTTTTGGATGACCTGGCGTCTTGTACTGGGGGCAGCAGCATGTATGCCCCGCGCCCCCAAGACATACAGACGACCCTGCTCAATAAATTTACCCGGCTTGGCAATACCTTTGCCGAGGAAACCCGCTTGGATTATAAAATCCCTGAAGGGATTAAAATTAGCTATGCTTTTCGCCTTCAACCCGAGGCTGGTGAGCTTTCTCTTGAAAGCCCAATGATGCTGGGTCCGATTGGCCGAAAGACGAGTCTTAGGCTCCTGATGGAGTTTGTGGTTCAGCCTCAGATCGTTCAGCGAAAGCCAGTTGAGCTTTTTGACGGAAAAATGTCGGTTAATTTGAAAGAGGAGCATTCTCCCACAAGACCGATTCCCATCCACCTGGTTCGTCCATATGCTGACGAACCAGGCGCGGATATTCCATCCGACGAGATTATGGAGGCACTCTCACATTTGAAGCTTTATCGTCTCCAGTCGCAGGCGCGTTTGGAAGTTACGGCCGGAGACTATGACAAGGCTTCTGAGCATTTGCATCATCTTGCGACGCACCTGCTTTCCCAGGGAGAGCGTGGCTTGGCGCGTACTGCACTTTTGGAGGCAGAGCACATATTGCAGAATAAATCCTTTTCACAACAAGGCCAAAAAGAGATAAAATATGGGACACGTGCCCTGTTGACGTCAGGGAGGAGTGCTGAAGACCTGTGATCAGTTGTCCGAATTGTCAGCACAACGAGATGAGTGGCGCCATTAATTGCAGCAAATGTGGAGCACAACTGATGGGTAGTACTATTGTGGCCCATAAAATTCACGCAGCTAAAACCCATTCGGAAGCCCTGCAAGACACCAACCACAACAAGCCACCCCCTCCTCCTGCGCATTCACGATCCTGGATTTCCCTGAATATGATTGAAAGCGGCCAAATCCTGTCTTTGGCTGACCGTACTGAGTTTACTGTGGGACGTTCGGCAGAAGGCCAGCCCATTGTCCCGGATGTGGATCTTTCGCCACATAATGCTTATGCCAATGGTGTCTCGCGTCTCCATGCTGTCCTGAAATTGGTCCAGGAGCAAGTTGTCATCATGGATTTGGGGTCTTCAAACGGAACTTATCTGAACGGATTTCGGTTGCCACCCTATGTTGATACGCCGATGGAGCATGGGGATGTAATTTTTCTGGGTAGTCTTAAGATTCAAGTGCTGGTTGATTAGAAAAGGCAGGTTCGAATGGCTCATACGGTGCTCATACATATTTCGAACGAAGAACCTATTTGTGGCGAAATAGATCAACTTCCTGCCGCAAGTGATACTGTTGTGACCGTCCACAACCCTCGTCAACGTGACGGCAAAGATGTTCGCTTTTTATCCAACGATGTTATCACGGTCATCTGGCCCATCAATAATATTTCCTTTATTGAAGTAATGCCCAGCGAGGGCGAAGAACGAATCATTGGCTTTGTGAGAGAATAAGTATGGATGAAGATTCCCTAAAACGGCGCAAGATACTCGTAGTAGATGATGAAGAGCGCATGGTGCGCTTCATCCGCCTGAACCTGGAACACGATGGTTTTGTAGTGATCGAAGCTTTCAATGGAAAACAGGCCCTCCAGCGCCTGCGCGATGCAACGCCTGACCTGATCCTGCTCGACGTGATGATGCCTGACCTGAACGGTTTCGAAGTATTGGAGATGATCCGTGAGATCAGTAACGTGCCGGTCATTATGCTGACTGCCAAAGGCGAAGAAGACGACCGTGTCCATGGTCTGGAGAAGGGCGCTGACGATTACATTACCAAGCCGTTCAGCCCGCGCGAGTTGGTAAGCCGCATCAAGGCTGTCCTGCGCCGCACGGAAGGAGCAACCGGCGGGATGCACGGACTGATCGAAATTGACGAACGCCTGAAGATAGATTTTGACCGCCGCGAAATCTGGCTGGAAGGCAAAATTGTCAAATTGCGGCCCACAGAATATCGTCTGCTTTTCCATTTGGTGCAGAATGCCGGTTGGGTCATTTCTCATGACCAGTTGCTCTCCAAAGTCTGGGGCTACGAGTACCGAGACGAGCCGCACTATGTCAGGCTTTACATAAATTATCTACGTCAAAAACTGGAAAAGGATCCTGCCGACCCCAAGTACATCCAGACAGAGCGCGGGGTCGGCTACCGTTTCGTGGACTTCCGACGCGAAAAAACTGTATAGTTTTCGGGGCCAGGCAGCCGGTTCAGGTTGCATTCAAATGATTCTATTATCCAAGGCTTGCGTTTTTCTTCAGCAAGCTTTGAGTATATTAAGTTGTGTAAAAAAAATTTCAAAGAAAGGAGAAAATACGATCTCTGATTTAATCCATTGGGAACCGGCCCGTGACATGGTCACCTTGCGCACTGCCATGGATCGTCTCTTTGATGACTCCTTTAACCCTCCATTTGGTATGGCTGCTGGCCTGCAAGATCTGGTCGTGGACTTGTGCCAGACCGAGGACGAAGTTGTTGTGCGTGCCAGCATGCCAGGCATGAAAGCCGACGATGTTCAGATTTCCGTCACCGAGAATTGCTCGCCTTCAAAGGCGGGTTCAAGGATTAGGAAGAGAAGTAGGAAAAATCTTGCCATCTGCCAGAGCAGCGCTTTGCCTCCTTCGAGCATATCCACAGCCTCCCGACCGGGGTGGTGGCAGATAAGGCCACATCCGACTTTGAAGACGGTATTCTGATCATTACCCTACCCAAAGCCGCGGACGTCAAGCCGTATCCCATCCGCGAAAGCCTATGGAGGACGACATGCCGCTCTATGAATTCTCCTGCTCTACCGGAGGAAAAAATTGAGTTGAGACTGTCAATGGGTGCCGGCCAGGCTGATGTGCGCTGCCCATCCGGGCATTGCAGGGCACATTGGATCTATGCAGCCCCGCCGGTGATGTTCATGGGCCGCGGGTTTTACGTCACCGATTCTCCTCTGGTTCCTTCTGGGGATGCGAACAATTCCTGACGAAATTTATGACGATATTTGTCGACGAAATTTATCTTGACAGGCGGCCTGCGTCGCCGTATACTCACAACAACAATTGAACGGGGAGCCCGTGTTCCGGGCTGAGAGGAGGCCAGGAGCCTCGACCCGCCGAACCTGATCCGGATCATACCGGCGGAGGGATTTAAGTTTGTAAACGACCATCCTCCCCGGCGAGGATGGTTTTTATATGTCACGCGCAGTAATTTTTGTGAACGGCCATATCCCTGACCTCGAACTGGCCCGCCGGTTGCCCAGTCCGGGCGATACACTTCTTGCCGCCGACGGGGGTGCTCGAATTGTCCAAGCCCTCGGACTGACGCCCTCCGTAGTCATCGGCGACCTGGATTCGCTGCTCGACGATGAACGCCACAAGCTGGATGCTGCCGGTACCGAAATTTATCACTATTCCCGCGACAAAAATGAGACTGATTTCGAACTGGCTTTGCACTATGCTGTCGAGGCTGGATACCGAAAGATCCTCATTGTTGCCGCGCTGGGGAACCGCCTGGACCAGACCCTGGGAAACCTCGCCCTGCTGACAGACCCGTCCCTGGTAGGATTGGATGTACAGGTGGACGACGGGGTGGAGCAAGCCTTTTTTATCAGCAAACACGCCCGGGTGGAGGGAAATCCCGGTGACCTTGTCTCGCTGATCCCTTGGGGCGGGGAAGTAACCGGTGTTGTCACTGATGGTTTGCGCTGGCCGCTGCGGGGCGAATCGCTCTATTCATACAAGACGCGCGGTATCAGTAACGAATTGATCGGCGAGACGGCCTCCATCTCCCTGGAATCCGGTTTGTTGCTTCTCGTTCACAGCCGTCATCTGCAATCTTGAACTGAGGTAGTCCCGGTTCCATCGATAGTCCTGGTTCTCTTTTGGGGAACGTTGCGGAAGGTACCTGTGAAACATATCATCCTTTTTATCCTCCTACTTACAGTCACTCTGCTTCCTGCCTGCTCTCCCAAAGGACCTATCACGCTGACGGTAATGACTCACGACTCTTTCGAGGTTAGCGCCCAGGTCATCACCGCTTTCGAGCAAGCCAACGCGGTCAAAGTCGTCTTCCTGAAAAGCGGCGATGCCGGGGCGGCGCTCAACAAGGCCATCCTCAGCAAGGGTGCGCCACTGGCTGATTTGTTCTACGGGGTCGATAACACCTTCCTATCCCGCGCCCTTGATACCGGGATTTATGAGCCCTATGCCTCTCCGCTCCTTGAGAAAATCCCCGCCGAGTTCCAACTTGACCCGCAGGATCGTGCTCTGCCGGTGGATTATGGTGATATCTGTGTTAATTTCGATAAGGCTTATTTCGCGGCGCATAATCTCACCGTCCCGGTCTCTCTCGAAGACCTGGTCAAGCCCGGGTACAATGGCCTGCTGGTAGTTGAAAACCCTGCCACTTCTTCGCCTGGTCTGGCCTTCTTGCTGGCAACGGTAGCTCATTTTGGTGAATCGAGATACCTTGACTACTGGCGCTCTCTGCGCTCAAACGGCGTCTTGGTGGTGGATGGTTGGGAAACGGCTTACTACACTAGCTTCAGCGCCTCGTCTGGTCACGGCCCGCAGCCGCTGGTGGTTTCGTACGCCTCCAGCCCGGCAGCGGAAGTGATCTACGCCAGTCCGCCGTTAACGGACGCTCCCACCGCATCCATTCTCGGACCAGATACCTGCTTCCGTCAGATTGAGTTTGTCGGCATTTTGAAAGGCACCAGGCAGATCGAACTGGCTCAAAAATTTGTGGACTTTATACTCAGCCGGAAATTCCAGGAGGATATCCCTTTGCAGATGTTCATGTACCCGGTTAATCCGGATGCGGGCCTCCCGCAGGAATTCATCAAGTACGCCCAGCCAGCTCCTCAGCCTGCCTCTCTTGATCCGGCAGTGATTGCTGCCAACCGCGAAATATGGATTGCCGACTGGACTGCGGTCGTGCTGCCTTAACTCTATAGAAGAGAAGATCACTCGGTCATACCCAGCTAGCGCAATGTCATGAAAAAAACAGACACCGACGATTTATCATCCCCGCAACCAGCCCGCCGCCGGCGAAGCCAGCAGACTGTGTGCTCCATTTTTAGACCAGGTACCCATGAAAAAAGGATCACAAAGTTCAGCGACTTTGTATCCACGTGGGTAAGACTTGTTCTGCCCTGGATGGGTATTTCCGTTTTCATGGGCCTGTTCTTCTTCTACCCCCTTGCCCGCATCCTTTTGCTTGGACTGACCCCTGCTGCACTCAATACACTCCATCTAGCCTCCCTTCAGCTTGTTTTCCACTCGTTGTTTTTTACTTTTTACCAGGCTACCCTGTCTACCCTCCTTACCCTTGTTCTTGGCCTGCCCACAGCATTCCTGTTTGCCCGTTATGCCTTCCGCGGGAAAATTCTTTTGCGTGTCCTAACAGCCATCCCCTTCATGCTACCGACAGTGGTGGTTGCCGCAGGTTTCAACGCCTTTCTCGGTCCGCGCGGCTTGGTCAATCTTGGCTTGATGAACCTCTTCCACATTCAAACAGCCCCCATCTCAATAGTTGGGACGCTCGGTGCGATCTTGCTGGCCCACGTATTTTATAATACAACCATTGTCATACGGTTGGTCGGGAATGCTCTCTCGCACCTCGACCCGCGCCTGGAACAAGCCTCCCGGACTCTGGGTGCGGCCCCCCCTCGGGTCCTCACCCGCCTCATGCTACCACTGCTGCGACCGTCCATTTTGGCGGCCTCATTGCTCGTCTTCATTTTTGACTTCACCTCGTTCGGAGTCATCCTGTTGCTCGGCGGACCGGCTTTCTCCACTCTGGAGGTGGAGATTTACAAGCAGGCCATGCAGATTTTCAACTTACCGCAGGCGGGACTTCTCTCGCTCATCCAGTTGCTTTGCACGCTTGCGTTTTCGATTTTGTATAGCCGCATCGTTAATCGCCCTGCAGTGACCAGCGCGCCGCGTGCCGCCCAGACCAATTTGCGAAAAGCCCGCACTTTTCGCCAAAAATTATTCCTCGGTGGAATGATCTCGCTGTTACTGGCATTGTTTCTCCTGCCGCTGGTTTCCCTGCCGCTGCGTTCCCTGGCCCGCCTCGAAGCAGACCGCGGCGAGCGCGGCCAGGTCCGCTACGGTCTCACCGGCGATTACTATGCTGAACTGTTTATTAACCGACGTGACTCGATTTTCTACGTCCCCCCCTTCGTCGCGATTGGCAACTCCCTCGGCTATGCCGCTTTGACCGTTGTCCTGTCCTTGGCTCTCGGTTTTCCCGTCGCTTCGGCCCTGGCCCGCCCCAGGCGGCTTGAGCGGTTGCTTGACCCGTTCCTTATGCTCCCCCTTGGCGCTTCCTCTGTAACATTGGGTCTCGGGTTCATCGTCACCTTCAATCGGCCACCGCTGGCGCTTGCCACTTCGCCGCTGCTCGTCCCGCTGTCACACACGCTGATCGCCCTGCCGTTCGTCATCCGCAGTTTGCAGCCTGCCTTGGCCTCCATCCCACATCGGCTGCGGCAGGTGGCAGCCTCGCTCGGAGCCTCCCCACACAGGGTTTGGTTTGCTGTGGACTGGCCGATTGTGGCGCGCGCAACACTATCTGCAGCGATGTTCGCCTTCACCGTCTCTCTGGGCGAGTTTGGAGCCACTTCGCTGGTCGTCCGCCCTGAGTACCCCACCTTGCCGATCGCGATTGCTCGCTTCATGTCCCAGCCCGGCGGGACGAACTATGGTCAGGCGATGGCGATGTCGTCGCTGTTGATGGTGGTTTGCGGGTTTGGGATTTTGGTTATCGAACGCCTGCGGTTACCTGGCGCAGGTGAATTCTAAACAAATGCAAGACAAAACCGATTTGTTTATTGCCTTTCGTTATTCCGTCGGAGTGCCATGCTCGAATTGATTGACATCCAAAAATCTTACGAAGGTCTACCGCTTCTGCGCGGCATCTCATTCAACGTCGCAGTGGGGGAGACCGTTTGCCTCCTTGGACCTTCGGGTAGTGGTAAGTCTACTCTGCTGAGGATTATTGCCGGGCTGGAAACCCTCGAGCAGGGTCAGCTGTACTGGGATGGGGAGGACCTGGCTGCCATCCCTGCGCACCTGCGTAGATTCGGGCTGGTTTTTCAGGATTATGTCCTCTTCCCGCATCTGAACGTGGCCGGGAACGTGGCTTTTGGCTTGAAGATGCAGAACCTGGCCGCTGCTGAGATTGATCTACGTGTAACCGATATTCTGGAAATGGTTAATTTGGCTGGCTTCGAGGATCGCCGTGTTACAGATCTCTCAGGCGGCGAGCAACAGCGTGTGGCGCTGGCGCGTGCGCTGGTTTCCAACCCGCGTCTGTTGATGTTCGATGAACCCTTGAGCGCCTTGGACCGTAACCTGCGCGAGCAATTGATGGATGAACTGCGCAGTATCCTGCACGAGAGCAGTGTCCCGGCCATTTACGTCACCCACGACCAGGAGGAAGCCTTTTCCCTGGCTGACCGGGTACTCCTGCTCCACGACGGAAATATTTCCCGCAGTGGGACTCCAGAGCAGGTTTGGAGCGATCCTGGATCGGTTTGGGCGGCGCAGTTCTTGGATGCAGGCAATGTAGTTGCTGGAATTGTCATGTCAAACACAAGTCCATTCCAGGTTGAGACGTCTGCCGGAGTGTTTGAGTTGAATTGCGAGGTAGTCCCGGTTCCTGGATATCATCCCGAATCTCTTGTGGAACGGGGCGGAAACGCACATTTTATCGGGGAAAAGGTTAATTTGCTGGTCAGTCGGCGAGGGGTCATGCAAAGCGAGGCAGGAAGGGTGAGCGGGGTAGTGGTGGACGTTATCTTCCGACAGGATGGATTCAAGGTCACGCTGGATAATGGTCTGGATATTTATCTCCCTGTCGCTCCAAGCTTGGGAGAGAAGATTTATCTCTCTTTTCCAGCGACGGGAATAAAATACCTTTTATGAAACCACTAAACGCCATCTTCAGGCGAGATCTGGTCGGCGAGGTTGGGCGCGAAATATTTGCTCCCGAGGGGACCCAGATAATGCTGGACGAAAATGATTTCGCCACCCTCGACCTGGACGCGCGAACACGTCAACAGGCCCGGGTGGCGCTGGAGGAATTGCATTGACTCTTGGCTGACATCTAGAACCCCGATCTCTGGTAAAGAAACCAGGGTTCTGATTATTAAGGCAGGAGTGTCAGTACCGGCAGCAGAACGCTCAACCCCAGTGCTCGCAGGATGGGGTCTGAAAAACCAAAGAGCAGCCCGGATACGCCAAAGCAGCTACAACAGACTACAACGAATACCACGATCGCAATGATCCAGGAGTTGGTCTTTTTTGGGGTTGCGACAGGTGGCGGGAGTGGTGTATCTGGTGTCTCGCTCATGGGTTAGAAATTATAGGACGGGGTGGCAATACCTGGAAATGCGAACGGAAGGGTGATGAGCCCTGCAAATGCCATCACGAAGACACAAGTAAGGCATAAGCCCAGGGCGATCATTACGTAGCCTAGGATCAAGCCGGTGGTCGCCATGCCATTGCCAGTCACCATGCCGCCGCTCTTTTTGATCTCACTTTTGGCAATGTGGCCGGCGACAACCGCTGCGATTGGACCGATGACAGGTAGGATTTGAACAAATCCGAGTACGCCGGCGATCAAGCTGATGACAGCTGAGGTGCTTGTCCGGGTGGTGGGCGGAAGTTGTGCAGAAGGTTGGTTCATTTCTTTATCTCCTTTTCGATTTCATATGGATTTTGTCGAATTTGGATTATTATCGATACATGCTTTCGAATGGGTTAATAAGAATTAGGGATATTATTTATGATTTGCTGCCACGGGATCAAAGTGAGTCCGAGCAATGGCAGTACGAACATAATGCACAGCATTGTCACCGCGAGTATAATCCCGATCAAGGAAAGAACACCTTGGAGCAAGAAAAAGGTCTTCAGGCTGTTCAAAGAACGCAGAAAGGCGTATTTATCGCCAAACAGGCCGGCAGAGTCGATCGAAGAACCGGCCTGGAACATCAGCACACCCATCCAGATCGGCAGCCAGGCGATGAGAATGCCCACGATTGAGAGTGCCTGCCCGACACCGCCAATGATGGACAGGACTCCCAAGAACTTTAACCAGCCACGCGCTTGGTAGATGGGTACACTTAACTCCTGAACCATTCGGGTATCTTGCGGAGCCGTTAAAGGTGGAACAGTAATAGGGGTTGGATAAGCCATTATTCCTCCAGGAACAAATTATGAAGCGGCCTGGCGTTTCCGGTTGGCGCGCCGCCAGAACCACCAGATTATCAACGTCACGAATATGACCAGGAACACTGCCATCAGGACTGGGATGACGATTGAAAGAATCGACAGCCCGGTTGCGATCACATCCTCGGCAAGGCTGACCGGCACATTGGCTGCTCCGCCGGTTGTCGCCGTGACTGCCGGGCGCACCGCGACTGCCTTGACGGTATGCACACTTCCAGCCACCAGCAAGCCGCAAATGATGGCGATGATCGGATGTACAGTGGTGATCGCATTTGTGCTGGCAGCAAAAATGATTGCTCCGGCTGCCGGCCGGATTCCCGTCTGGATAATGTCGTTGACATGGTTGACGGCCGGGATCTTATCGGCCAATATTTCGATGATGAGCAGAACGCCAACCACAATGAGCACCCATGGATTCGCCAGCAGGTCGTAGGGCGGGTTCAGTTTGATCCAATTTGTATAATGGGCGGCCACACCGACCACCAGGAGTGGAATATAGGCATTCAACCCGGCACTGGCCGAGAGTCCAAAAGCGGTCATAATTCCAAAAAGTGCATCCATGTGGACCTCCGATCTGCTACTTGCCGAGGGTGAACGCTCCCCACGTTCCGGTGAGCCAGAACCGCAATGCGTCAATAGCCGCTGTTTGGATCATGGCGATCGTCAAGCCAGCCAGCAATGGCAGCCATAACTGCCGTAATTTCGTAAATTGGTTATCCTGACCCATGATCATCACCCATACCATGCTGTATACGATGGTCAAAAGGAGCCAAACACCCAGGGCGCTGATGATCGCCAGCGGATAAAGGACGATTGGGCTTTTGGTCAACACCAGCAGGTCGAAGAGCACCTGGATGACCAGCAATAAGACTAAGGTTTTCCAGCCTGGGATAGCCGGGTTATCTTCGCCGTCAGCCCAAACAGTCTGGTTAAATGCCGGGAAGAGCATGATGGCTATTCCCAATCCCATCCCGCTGCCGGTCAACAATCGCAGGGTGTTGTTGGGCACGTAGAGGTTGTGAATATTCGGCAAGATTCCCGGTGAGACTTGTTTCAGCAGGTAAAGGTAAGAATTGGACCCATCAATCCCAAATGCGGCCACAAAAAAGACCAGCAGGGTAAGCATGCTCCAGTATGGAATTTTCAAACGTTTCCAGCCAATGAGAGCCTGGAACACCAGCCCGGTCACCGCGCCCAGGTACATGCCGGAACAGCGCGCACACAGGGGTAACTGGATACTCCCGATGTGGAATGACCGTTCGCCGATGCGGTGACAGACGGCATACCCCACGGCGTCCGCTTTCCCGAAGAAACCCGGCGGAGTGTTAAGGAACCAACCGACAAAAACCATGAGAGTGGCGGCGATGACCAGGCCCTTCGTGGCTGCTCCGATGCGCTTGAGTGCGTTATTGGGCATGATGGGTCAATTATAGAGTTATTGGAGCCTGAATGCAAGCAAATTCAAACTTTCATTAAGTCTATACGGGACCAGGCTAAAACAGTTTCATTTGTTCGGGTGGCTCGATCGGATCCGCACTGAGTTCTCTTTCGAAACGCTCGCGGCTGAGACCGGTCATCTCGGCCAGCCGCCGCAAGGATCGGAACTTGACGATCCGCCAGTGTTCCGCCACGTGCCTCAGGGCCGGGTCACGGTCCAGTTTATAAGCCAGCAGGCCCGCCCGCCCGCCCGGAAGGACCAACAAACTTCGTTCCGGCGGGTACGGATTCTGCCACAGGATTCGCCCGGCGACGGCGGAGGCTAGCAGGTAAAAAGCGTAAACCGTCTCACTGGAATCCTGCCACAGGATGAGTCGCTGAGGACTTTCCTGTCGCTGGATCGTGACTCCCAGCCGCAGTGCCAGCGCAGTCAGGGTTTGTGCGGCAAATTCCAGGTCGGCGCGGCGCGTGGAAGGAGAATCTTGCGAGCGCAGGCTCCAATGCCCGTCCGTCTCGACTGCATAGGAGCCCAGTACGGCGTGAAGAAGTCCCAGCGAAGGGGTCAGCAGGCCGGGAAGTTCGGCGTTCAGTGCCGTTTCCAGGTCACGCAGTGTCGCACCTGGGTGCTTGTTCAAAGAACGGACAACGGCCATCTCAACGCGGTCGGGCAGCGGATCGGTCATAGGGTCCCAGTCGGACAATCCCCACAGGCCGACCTCCGGGTTCTTGCTCTCGGCATGGTGAATAAATTCCGGGCCAGCTAGCGCGGCAAGCATGGGGGCGTTGATCTTCGCCAGCGTCTCGGGTTGCCAGCAAAGACTGTGGTCGTTGGCCATGGCGGCCAGCCCGGCGGCATGCAAGTGCAGGAAGGGAACTGGCTCGCCGCGTTCCTGCAGCGCAGAGACCATTGCCCGGCGGACGACCTCGCTGTCAATCCCAGCCAGTTCTTTGTCAGCATGGCTGAATGCTCGCCGTTGCCAAAGGATCTGTGCCGGGTCGTGGTGCGTACGAAGCGCTAGTCCGGTCAGTTCGAACCCGGATCCGGCTGCGGACAGCAGAACGGCGGAGAGAAAGGCCGCTTCTGGCTCAGGGACAATGGCGAAGAGCGGTGAGTTCAGCGGCAGTTGATCAGACAGGTTTTTTAGGGCGGCATACAGGGCAGTGGCATGCCAGTTCCAGTCGTAGCGGAGGCGATGCAGTGCTGACTTGAACGAAGCGGCGGCCTCCCGTCCCCACAGCCAGCCGGCCCACAGCTCCGAAAGTGTCCAGAAGGCTTGGTTGGGACGTGGTACCACGGTGACGACAGCCCCGATAGGGATATCTTTCAGGCGTCCAGCCAGGTCGCGCATTGGACCGTCGAATAGGCACAAGCCGCCCGCTTCACCCGGGACCGACGGCCAGGTTACCACTTCAACGGGTTGCCCTCCACCGGACCAAAATTTCACGCCGCGCTCCAGCGCCAGCCAGATGTTTTTTTCTAGGAAGAGCTTTGGGATGCTCAGTTGCTTCGGACGCGGGCGCTCAGCGGGATGCGGCCAGAGGGTGCTGGCCTCGTCGCAGGCGGTCAGAATGAGTGCCAACATGGCACGGCGGCGCTCGGGTGCCCCCAAAAAATTATCCAGTTTGTTGATGATCGTGATAAGCGCGTAGACGGCACGCGGTAAATAGCATTCCAGCGCTTCCTCAACATGGACACGGTCTGGGTCTTGCGGTGTGGCCACGCGCTCGAGTGCGCGTGAGCGGTGCAGGCTATCTGTAGCTGCAAGGCTGGCGGCCAGCGACTTGTCTGCTTCGGTGGCGGGATATTCTCCATTATCTCCACACGAACAATGGAAAATGCGTGCCTCCAGGGCCCTGCTCTCGCGTTTCCAGACGAAAGCCTCCGCCGGGACCTGCCGATGGCATCTGGTGCATTCAGTCAGATACAGGGATTGGAGGTGGGTCTCCAGGCGCTCATCCCCTTTTCGGGCGGCTGCCAGGTCAGCCAGTGCAGATCGCAGGTCAGTCTGGGAGGGCGGGTTGGCGGCTATCTCGAAAAGGAAGCGCATGACCGGGTTATTCACGGCCACGAGCACACGGGAACCGCGACGGGCCATTTCAAGGCCGGTCCGAGGGGTGGCCCCGAACGGGTCCAGCACCCAGTCTCCCAGCTTGGAATATCGCCTCAGGAACGCAGTGGCTATCCCGTCTACGGCAAGAGGAAGATAACGGGCGAGGGGACCGGGATTTTCCGGTTCATCTCCGGGGAGGTAGGCGAATCCATCCCTCATTGTTAGTCTACCTGTTTGGAGGAATATTACACTCAGGATAAATTAACATTTGAATTTCAAATGGAGCGAGGACTCCTGGCGATCCTTTGGCGGTCGTCAAAAGCATGTGCCAGTCTCCATCTGGCAAGGAGAATTTCGCGTCTCGCCCACCGAAATTCATTACCACCAGCACGGATTGGCCCTCTATCTGGCGCAGGTAAGCTAGCATGCCGCCCGGGGTTTCCCACGGAATGAAGTCACCGCGACGCAGGGCGGGAACTTGCTTGCGTAGGGAGAGAAGTTTCTTGGTAAAGTGGAAAATTGAATCCAGGTCGGCTTGCTGGGAAGTGACATTGCGCCAGGTGTAATTGGGGTGTACCGGCAGCCAGGGTTTGGCAGTCGAAAACCCGGCATGAGTCGAGTCATTCCATTGCATCGGGGAGCGGCAACCATCGCGGCCTTTGTAGATGGGCCAGTATTTCTTACCGGGTGGGTCGAGGATTTCGCTGCGGCGCAGATGAATGTTGCGCAACCCAATTTCTTCTCCATAATACATGAACGGGGTTCCGCGCAATGTGAGCAGGAGGGTCATGGCGAGCAATGCCTGGGAATCGTTCTCCCCTTTCGCATACCGGCTGGCCGCCCGCGGCAGGTCGTGGTTGCTCATGACCGTCGTCGGCCAAACACCTGCGGCTTTGAAGATCTCTTCGCGTTTGATTACCTTTTCCATCACCCATTTTGGATTCCAGGGAAAGATCAGTTCCATGGATGTGAAATCGAAACTGAAAGCGGAGTGAAGTTTATCGGGGCCGCAGTAGGAGACGGACTTCTGCGGTGTATCCAAATGAGTCTCTCCGACGGTATAGCGTTCTGGGTATGAGTCCACCAGCAGGCGCATTTCGTTCAGGAGAGGCATCATCTCCGGCTGATCAATGTCGTAGATATGACGCTGGCGATCGACGCCGCGCAACCCGAATTTAGGAGGGTTGTCTGGCAGATTGGGATGCTTGAAGTAGGCATTGAAAATATCCATCCGGAAACCGTCCACGCCGCGTTCCATCCAGAAACGGAAAACGTCCAGTTGGGCTTTGCGGACTTCCGGGTTGCGCCAGTTGACATCTGGTTGCTCTTTTGCAAACAGGTGCAGGTAATATTGACCGGTTGCCTGGTCGTATTCCCATGCTTGTCCGCCGAAGTAACCTTGCCAGTTGTTGGGTCGGTCTCTCCAGATATACCAATCGCGTTTAGGGTTGTCGCGGCCCGAGCGGGATTCCAGGAACCAGGAATGCTGGTCAGAGGTGTGGTTAAGTACCAGGTCCAGAATGAGACAGATACCATGGCGGTGGGCTTCCGCCACCAGCTGGTCGAAATCTGCCAGGGTGCCGAAGCGCGGATCCACATCCACGTAATCGCTGATGTCGTAACCGAAGTCAATATCGGGGGTTGGGTAGAACGGTGAGAGCCATATTGCATCTATACCCAGTTCAGCTAGGTAATCCAGGCGGGAGATGATGCCAGTCAGGTCACCTATTCCGTCGCAATTACTGTCGACAAAAGAGCGAGGGTAGATTTGGTAGATGACGCCGTCGCGCCACCACAGGAAGTCATTCAACGAATATTCCTCTGCGCACATTGATTTTAAGTATTTTACACGCGAAAAGCTTCGAGTAGGATAATAGTGTTACAATACCCGCGACGTTTTTCACGAAAATTGGACGATCGTGATTTCAAAAAGTCGCATGAGAACCACTTCTTCCGGTCGTTACCAAGCAGGAAGCCTTTGGCAAACTTGTCATCTATGCAAGCCTGGGGTGGCTTTTTTGCGCACTATGCAAGAAATTTTGGATGCGTTGGCTGTTACGCTTCAGTCTCTCCCGTCATTGCGGCAGGAGCTTCGATCAGCTATCCAACCAGTGACCTGCCCCATTGATTTGTTGCTTACTGGTAAAATGGGAACGTTGGCAGACGAACAGAAATAAGCTTTGAAATCAATACGATCGGATTTGCCACGCTACTTTGGTCTGGTTTCAACGGAGCGGTCATCAAGGCCGCGTGCGAAGTTGAATAAAGGGTTATGGTCGGTGTATGCCAAAATCTGACTTGGTTTTACTGGCGCTTGATGATAAGCAGATCCTTCAACTATTTGACCAGGCGTTGACCGCCGCAACCTATAGTGTTGCCATCGCAAGGGATCATGTTTCCCTTAATAAATCCTTGCAGGAATCCTCTCCGGCTCTGGTGATCATTGGTCAATATTTCAATGGGGCAGATGAGTTGGAGATCGCGGCCGGGATGTTGGAACGTTTTCCGACCATGCCAGTTTTGCTCTTTCTCTCGCAGGATTCCCCCGAGATCGTTAAAAAAGCAATTCGTGTTGGTGTAAGTGACTGTCTATATGCTCCGCTGCATATCGAAGAAATCATGCAGACCGTTGAGAATTGCATAAAACGCGCCGGCCGGATCGGTGACTGGACCCGGCGAGAGGTCAGGCTCACGACTGCCTCGCTCCAGCGCCGCGTGGATGAGCTGCAAAAACTCGAAACTATCGTTGAGCATATCGAGGATGGAGTTATCATCCTGGACGACGAGTCAAATCTCCTTTTGATCAATCCGGCCGCGCGCCGGGCTTTCGGTCTCTGGCAGGATGACGCCGTGAAAGGAAAACCGGTTTCCGAAGTGCTGCCGCATCCGGATTTGAAAATTCTATTGAGCGAAAATATCAAGGACCTTCTGCCTCATAGTGAAGTCACTTTTGAAGATGGGCGTGTCCTTTCGGCACAATGCACACCCATCCCTCGGATTGGTGTAGCGATTACCATGCAGGATATTACCTATCTCAAGCAAATTGACCGCTTGAAGGACGAATTTGTTCAAACTGTCTCCCATGATCTTCGTTCCCCTCTGACAGCCATCCTCGGCTATGTGGATTTGCTTGACCGGGTTGGCCCCGTCAATGAGCAACAGCGCGAATTCATCCATCGTGTCCAAAACAGTGTGGTGAGCATCACTTCGCTGGTCAATGACCTCCTTGAACTGGGCAGGATCGAAGCCGGATTTGATACCCAGAAGGAAATGGTACCCCTCGAAGGAACTATCCGCTATGCATTGGAAACCCTCGCTGGCCAGATAGCAGATAAGAAAATGAATATTCATCTCAATCTACCGATGGATATTCCCCAGATGCGTGGCAACCCGATTCGATTGCGCCAGATGCTGGATAACCTGCTTGGGAATGCCATTAAATACACTCCGGAAGGCGGCGAAATTACTATCGGCGTGGAAGTGCAATCCGATCAAGTCATTTTGCGCATCTCCGACACTGGCCCCGGCATTCCGCCTGCCGACCAACCGCATATTTTCGAGAAATTCTATCGTGCCAGCAATGTTCCAAAAGGGGTGGGTGGCTCCGGGCTGGGTCTGTCGATTGTCAAATCTATTGTAGACAACCATCATGGCCGCATCTGGGTTGAATCCTTGCTCGGGCAGGGGTCAGCTTTTACGGTGGTTTTACCACTCTATAAGCAGGTGGCGGCGCAACCAACCTAGCAGCTTTTCTCGATTCATTCAGGGTTCACTTTCTTTTGGGAATAACAGCCTCCGCAGATGGAGCTATCTGCGGAGGCGTTTGCCAAAGGAGGAGACAATGGTAAGCAAGACTGGAGGTTCTATGCTTCGGTCTCCAGACGCTATCATAGTACATTTGTCAGACAGGGGCTAGGGCGGAAAGTCATGCATAATTCGTGATTAACTTCACAATTGGATCTGGCTATTCAGGAATGAACGGATTATTGTAATGGCCTCTTCAGGGTCGCAATAGCTTTTTACAGAAATGGTCGGTTGTGTGTTCCCGGTCAACATCTTCGAGATGGGCTGCCCCTCACGATAAACGCAAAGGACCGGCTTGCCGAGGTTCAACGCGTAACCTACCTCGTACCCTACTCCATGCGAGGGTGTGCTTACTTCGGCCACCAGCGCTTCGCAGGTGCGGATCCAAGCAGTATCTCGCTCGTAGATTTCGCTTGGGACTACTTGCCCTTCGAACACCATCACTCCTGGATCGGCCAGGTGCGCGGTTGGGACTTCGTGACCATCCGACAACAAGGCGGCTGTGATGGCGCGGAAGATGGATTCAAATTCCCGCCCGCCTGTTATAGAACAGGCGAAGTAGATGTTCATCGTTTCTCGTAGAAACCGTCAAGCAGGTCGTATTGGCTCGTCCTGGTTGGGTGTCTGATGGAAGCGAGCCAGGTGCTCCGGAAACCTTCCAGTTCAGAGCTGAATTTGATCCAGTCAGAGACAAGCAGTACCAGGCGCGAAGTTCCATCCGGAAAGAAGAAGTGGGAAAGGAACAGGTTGAGTGCCCAGCGCGGCAGGGGCCAGCCTTTCAACTCGAGCAGGATGGCAGTTTGGTTTGTTAATGGGCGCATAAAATCACGTTTCCGGCCTTTGAGAGCCTCCCACGGGAACAACCGTCCCATCTCGGTGCTGGAAAACCGGATGAATCGCCGGTAGGAGATATTCATTCTCAGGAAAGGTGTCACTAGCAACAGGTGATTGTCAAAGGGTTGAACGTAGGCTGATTTTCGGATCGTGACCAGGAAGATTGCCAGCAGGATGGCGAACGCGCTCACGCCACCGGTGAACCATAGTATCCAATCGGCCACTTGGGGAGGCGTATATTGTGGCAGGACGGAGGGGTACCAGGCTAACGCCGCTACTAGAACCAGCAGGACTATGCCGATACTAAGTATCCTCCGCCACCAATGGTTGAGAATATACGTGTACAGGATGAGGCGATGGCGCCGTCCACTGCGGGGCATGCGGGCTATACCTCTTCTTCAGGTGACAGTGCGGGCCGCGCCGTTTCTGGCAGAGAGACGGACCCGGCGATCTGCCCGCTCAGGCGGGAGAGGCTGCGTTCCAGTTTTTCGCCACGCAGGCTGAATGTCACATCGCCGCGCGTGCGTTCGATGATGGCGCGGATAACGTCGGTCTGGCGGCGCAGTCCGTTGGTGATGGCGTCGGGATAGTCCATTGTCACCAGGATGGCAAAGATGTCGTCCATGTGACCCAGCAGGCGTTCGGCTTCGGCGGAGTCATCCTGGCGAAGCATATCCAGGCAGCGGCGCCGCATTTCGCCCACCGACTCGGCCAGCCCGTTCAGGTAAGTATTGGGCGGCAGGTTGAGTTCTTCGGGGGTGGGCAGGGCTTGATGGCGGAGCAGGGCGCAGGTGATTCTTGCCTCTGCAAATTCTTTCAGGGAATCCTGGGTGTACCCAGCATGGTAAAAGGCGGGATAATCAGCCAGGTCGCTGCGCAGGGACTCGGCCAACTGCCGGGCTTCATCCAGGTGGGTTTGCATAACCTCCGTTTCGTTGCGGTGGACAGCGCGGATCGACAGGGCGCAGGCACGCGTAAGCGCCCGCGCCTGCCCCAGTGCTTTGTCGCGGGTGGCGGTCTGCGCATCGAAGGTTTGGCGGATTTGTCCGGCGATCTTTTCGAGTTTTTGCATTAATTATTCCTGTTCGTAATCGGACGCGGACAAATGTTGATGTCCGCGTCCGTTTCGGTTACTTTTCCGGTTCTTGAGGTGGTTCTTTGGGCGGTTCCGGCGGATGAAAGGGCTTGAAAAGCGAATCTGCCAGCGACGGGCCGCCAACGGGAATGTTGATGGTTCCAAAGTTGGACTCATATCGCGACAGGTTTTCGCTGAGCGCTTGCGCCAATAACTTCAGCGCTACCGGCGACATGACCACCCGGGCGGTGACCTCAGCTTTTGTATCGCCGGGCAGGAGCCGCGCAAAATCAATCACGAACTCCGCCGGGGCATGTGCAATGCGCGCCAGGTTGGCATAGACCGGATGCAGGTCCGTGGGTATTTCGATCTGGAAAGAGGTCGGTGGTTTGTGAGCTGGGATTGCCACTTCAGCCTCGCTTTCGGATTAGAACGGGATATCCTCGTTTTCGGCTGGGGCTCCACTTTCCTCCGCAACGGGAGAGCTGGCCTGGGCGCCGCTTTCGCTATCACTGCGCGAACTCAGGAAGCGTACGGTCTGGGCAGAGACTTCAAAGGAGGCCCGCGTTGAACCATCCTGCCCGGTCCAAACCCGTGGCCCGCCGGTGGCGGGGTCGGCGGTCAGCCGGCCTTCGACAAGCACTTTCGACCCTTTCTTAAGATATTGATTGCAGGTCTCGCCTGTTTTTCCCCAGGCCGAGACGCGGAACCAGATCGTCTCTTTGACCGTTTCGCCGTTATTATTGGTATACTGGCGGTTGGTGGCCACCGAGAACGATGTGACGGCCTGGCCGGAAGGGGTGTAACGCATTTCCGGATCGCGGCCTACGTTACCTACGATGATAATGGTTTGGTACATGGGGAATCTCCTCTTCAGTTTATAGGACCCGCCGCAGCGCGACGGGGACAGTGTGACAGGTCAATTTTACATCACATTTCCCACATCAACAGCGGGATTTCCACTTCCTGGGGGGTCAACCCGCCGTGGTGGCCATGATATTTCTGCTCATGCTTGTTCTTATCGTACCACCACACCGACTCATACCGGTAAGGCAGGATCACCAGGTCTCCTGCCCGTGCGCAAAACATGGGCGACAGCCGTGCCCCGAAATAACCCTCGGACATGAGCTCCGCCACTTTCCGCACCTCGGCCTGTCCTTCCAGCCGCGCTGCAAGGAATGCCTGCGCCTCCTCAACCATCCCGGCCCGGATGTACAGGAAAAAGTCCCGCGCTGACCCGCCCGGGACGAGCAGCTCGCCCTGGCGGTTTGTCTTAAGGTATTTTTCGATCCCTGCAAAACGCGGCTCGCGGTTGAGATAGACGGTGGTCTGCGGGTCGATCTCAGACTGGCCGTGGTCGGCGGTCAGCAGGAACAGGATCTTCTTGCGGTTGCCCCTCAGGGCTTTCTGGAAGATGGTCTCCATTGTCATCAGAAAGACCCGGATCTCGGCGCTGGTCTGCGGAGAATTTGGGCCGTACTCGTGGCTGATGGCGTCTATCTTTTCGTTGTACAGAATATAATAATCGCGGGACGAGGTGGATTTCGCCAGGGCTTCTGCCAGGTTGGTCAGCGCCTCGGGTAGGGTCTTGTAGCCAACAGCTTTTGCCCCCGAGAAGATTACATCCCCGAAAGAGGACGGCGTATACTCGCGGTGCTGGAAGATGGTGCTTGCCACCCCTTGCTTCTTGAGCGACTGGTACAGCGTTTTGTTCGGGAAGAGCTGCTGCGGTTTCGCCCCCACCTGTTTGAGCGTATCCCGCTGGAATGTCCCGGCAAAGGAAAAGAGCAGCGGAGCAATGATCGCGTCGAGTGTCGGTTCATAATAGATCCACTCGAAAATGCCATGTTCGCCGACTGACATCCCGGTGTGGAGTGTCGTAATGTGCGCGGCCGTTGTCGACGGAAATTGGGTGGTCAGTCTCTCTACCTTCTCTGTGCGGGCAATGGTTTTCAGGAAGGGCGCCTCTTGGAACTTCTCAAAGAATCGCCAGCCGAAACCGTCGATCAAAAAAAGGACCACCACATCGTATTCTTGCGGACCGGTCAACAGGTCAGTAACGCGCTGCGGGAGGCTCGCAAAGCCGCCCGAGTCGTAGCGGGGTTTCACGAAGTCGGTCTGCATCAGATTGTCAGCATCACGATACCGGCTATGGTCAATAGGCTGCCAATCGCGGTCTTCCAGGTCATCGCTTCGGCGCTGAAAATGATTCCCATCAGCAAACCGAACAACGGGGAGGTGAAGGCGATCGGCATCACTTTGGAAAGCGGGGTCCCGTTGATGGCGGCACAGGTGCATAACATGCCGATCGAACCAGCCACGATCCCGCCGCCGACGACCCTCATCAGGATGGCCTTCGTCCCGGCCTGTCGCAGGCTTTTCCACTGCGGGAAGGAGACTGCTCCCGTGATCAAAGGCGCCACCGCCTTGCGAATGCTGATGTCCAGTTGCTGGAGGCCTTCCTTTTTAAAGGTGCCGCCGATGCCCCATTCGAAGGTTATCAGGAGTGCAAGGATTTGAGGATTCATAAGGTTCCATATTTAGTTGAAGTTAATACCCATATGATCAATTTTACTCCACTCCCCGGGCAGTTCCTGTGGATCCGCTGCAACATAACCGGCAGCAAAAAACGCCCGGCTGTGTCAAGAGCCGGGTCGGTGATCCAGATGGAAACGGATTATTTTATGCTGTACGTTGCGCTGACCGTCACGGTGATCTGCGTCAGCCCGGGTTGGATCGGCACGGAGGCATTCGGGGCCTCCGCCGCGCCGCCCCCACCCATCCCATAAGCATACGGCATGGGGGAATTCTCAGAGTAGCTGACATCCTGAATTTCACCCAACTTCACACCAGCGGTCTGGGCCAGTTCGGAGGCCAGGCTGCTGGCATTCGCCATCGCCTTCTGGCGGGCTTGCTTCATTGCCGAGGTTTTATCAGCCACGTCGAAGGTGATACTGTTAATATTATTGGCGCCCGACTCGACTGCAGTATTGAGCAGGCTGCCCAACTTGGTCAGGTCGCGCACGGTGACGTAGACCGTGTTATCCACCGCATATTTTGTACCGGTCGACTGGCCGGTCAGGTTGTCATAAGATGAAGTTGTATAGATACTAAAATTGCTGGTCTGGATATCCACCTCGGCAACCCCCGCACTTGTCAGGGCTTCCACCAGGGCAGTGGTCTGAGTGTTATTATTGCTGACCGCTGTGGCAATCGCGGGTTCCTCAGTGTGCACGCCAATATAAATATATGCGATATCCGGGGTCAGGTAGACCGTGCCATTGCCGCTCACGTTCAGGCTGCGGGGTTGGGCGGCTGCCGTTCCGCAGGCACTCAGCACCAGTACACAAACCAATACAAGACTGAAACTGGAAAGTTTAGTACGCATCGTAAACTCCTTTTGAGATGATTATAAAACATTCTGAAGACGCTTTGCAAGAGGATAATGTTCCCGCTCAGAATGTTTATTTCCCTTTCGGGTCTAATACCCCGGCGCTATGCGGCGTGATAGTATTAGGGCATGAGTCATCTGATCAGAAAAAGACATAATACCTGCGTTTATCATTCTGGTGTACTGGTTACAAAGTTTCGAGGAAGGTTTTCTCCGACTCCGAATAAACTTTACTTTAAAAACACGTGATATCGAACATCCTACCTGCAGCATCCCCCTTGAATGTCTTAAATAATTTCATTTATTGCAGGAAAGACGGAACAAATGGGATTAATGAGGGAATCCGGTCTCCTATTTGCGGGATCCTTGCTAGTGTACTGAAAATCATATTATATCGAGTGAAAAACCGAAAAACTGGGTCAAGTGATAAACTCAGGTAATATATCCATCTTGATCTATCATTTTGTGTATCCAGCAAAATATTGGAGAGTGGTGATAAATGAAAAGGTGGATCAGGTGATAAAAGAGGCATGTTTAGACATTACGAATCGATATCAAGTGGAGTTTCTTGAAATTGGAGCGGATAAAGACCATGTGCATATTTTGGTGAAATCAGTACCAACGTACAGCCCGACGAAAATCATAACAATGATCAAAAGTCAAACAGCACGAGAAGTGTTTGTTCGGGTGCCATCGGTCATAAAACAATTGTGGGGTGGCGAATTTTGGACCGATGGTTAGTATGTTGGCACGGTAGGGCAACACGCCACAGAAGACGTGATCAAGCAAGATGTCAAGAACCAAGGTCAAGAAAAAGAATATGTGCAATTACATGTGCAGCAACTCAAATTGCTATCGCAGGCCGATACCCCGTCCGCTTGCGGCGGGGTAGTTCATTGGCAGTTACAGTTTCCAAGCCCCCGCGTTTTATCAAAAATGTGGGTATGAACTTGCGTGGCAATTAAATGATTTTCCGCCTGGACATCAGCACTGCTACCTTATCAAATGGTTCACGGAAACTGAGTATGGTTAACAGGAAATTATGGTGCCAGGCGTTGCGCCGCCCAACAAAGCGTTCTCAGAAACAACATCTTCACAAGCGCCCCTGAGAGTATCTCCAGATGGCCCATTTCTCGCAAATCCGCACGGACCGCCTGGTACTATAGGAACGTGTTTGGTATGCACGGGGCGGCGGACGAGATGCAAAGCAAATCGTGATTACATCACAGACATACATATCCGGAGATCTGGCTTGGGTGGAGGAATCAGTTCGATGAATAACCATCTTGATCGGATATATCATTTCAAGGGCAATCCACGCGAAATTGGATTTGCCGCTGGGCATATGCTCGGCGATAAACTCGAACAAACGCTTAGAGACTACTTTGCCAGCCTTGAAGATTCCTTAGATATGGAAAAATTACATGCTGGCGCACTACCCTGGCTGCGTAGTTTGCCGAAACGATTTCAGGATGAATTTGAAGGCATGGCTGAAGGAGCAGACATTCCCCTCCAACGTCTTGCTGAATGGGCATACATTGAAGAATGTGAAATCAAACAATGCAGTGGAGCAGTTTGTCTATTTGAAAACCAAGCATGGGTTGCACGCAACAATGATTATTATTTGCCTGAACTTTGGGGCTATGCAACAATCCGAGAAGTTGACGGACGGATTCCAACAATTAATTTCTCAATGGAAGGAGACGTTTTCACTCCAACTGGCATTAATAAAGAAAAGTTGTGGTTGCATTATAACTTCCTGCCTGTTTGGGACGAACCTGCGCCAAATAAACCGCATGTCCCCGCCTATGTATTTCTAACCGAGGCGTTGGAACTTTGCCACACCATCAGCGATGTGGAAACGCTTCTCAACGAAACAGATAGAGATGGAGGCATGTTATTGTTTGCTGTGGATGGGAAAAATAATGAGTTCGCCCTTTTCGATTGTATGTGCTCTAAGTATTATCGAAGGGAGACATCCGAGGGTTGGATTGTTGGGACGAATCACTATTGTGCTTGCGAAGACCTGACCTTGGGCGATGATGAAGGGTCAGCAAGTACTTTGAATCGATTCGAACGAATGGATTACCTCTTGCAAACATTATCCACTTCGCAGACTCTTCCAAATCTACCCACCGATCTAATTCGGATTCTTGCTGATGATAAGATCGAAAGGCGTGATAAAAAGGCTATTACTGTATATTCAAACGTTGCCTGTCCGGGTACAGGCGAAATCTGGTACACATTTGGAGGATATCCAGCAGCAAGCAAAGGGAATTGGCAAAGACTTGAGTGGCCGTGGACAGATTAATCCGCATAAACCGCCCAACAAAGCGGTTCAGCCGACAGGCGCGGCCTGGGCGTTTGGCGGTACTATGAGCCGCCCGGTCGGGCCTGCGCCTGGGAGCGCACCGCCTCCCGATCTGGGACGATCAATCTCAACGTTGAAGCTGAAAGATCCTTGCGGTCCCTCGGCAGAGAGCTACCTTGCCAACTTCACAGCCGACCTTCGCGAAGCCGCCCGAGTCGTAGCGGGGTTTGACGAAATCGGTCTGCATCAGATTGCAAGAATCACGTTGCAGGCCATCTCCCAATAAAACTCACCCTGGGACAACTATACAACAATTCTGATCAGCGGAAAAACATTTCCTGTCCTGACTCGCGTGGGTCATGGATACTCCTGGTGATTCATCTGTTTTTCCATCCCCACTCCTCTCTCGATCCCCAATTTCCAATCTCCAATCCTCAATCCAAAATCGCATTCGCCGTAACTTTTCCGGTTCCCCGGCGACTGTATATATAGTGCAGAGAGTATTCCAGGCATAGCTCTCTCATCCACCTGTCCGAGAATTCCCATCAGCACGACCCCTTGTGAACGATAACATTATCCCGGAATGGGAGTTGCCGTCCAGGTATGGGAGTTTTGTCTGCATGAATTCCGGATGGGATCCAACGCAAGGAGGTTTCTTAACGCTATGAAGAAAAACACTTTGTTCCTTTCTGTGGCCATTACCACGTTCATCCTGGTCATCCTGGCCAGTTTGCTCTTGAAGGTCAGGTTGGGTGGCTTCGTATCACCTGTAGCCGCGGCTGCCCTGCCGGCTGTCTCCACCCAGGCACCCACTGACACCGTCCAGCCGACCGATACCATGGCGCCAACCACTGCCGCGTTCATCAGCCCGCAGGAAGCGGTCTTCATCGCCTCTTCTTTTTTGGGAAATACGCAGGTTTATAGCGTCGATACGGAGTCCCGTTACGGGCTGGATGTTTACAAGGTCACTTTCAGTTCCGGATCCATCGTATTCGTCAGCCCTGAGGGACACATCCTGACGGTCACTTCCATACAGCCCTATGTCGTCCAACCCACTCCCGCTCAGCAGTACGCCGATAATTCTCCGGACTCGCCAAAAAATCCAAAGGATTCGGGTGGTGATGGCGAAGGTTCCGGCGGGGATGATTGAACGGACTCTATTATGCAAAATAGATCAAAAAAGCGCTGGCTGGATGTTCAGATCATCCTCGCCTCGCTTGCCGTGACTTCTTCTGTGGGTTTGTGGAATCTCTTTGCCAAGGGTAACCTCCCTGTTGTCAATCCGGCTGGCGCCCAGCCACCTGACCCGGCTTTTGTATTTACCTACATTCCCAATCCAACCGCAACTGCCACTCTGGATCCCTCTGCCCCGCTCCATCTACCTGTGGTGCATCTCCTTATGGGTGGGAAACTGCCGGTCGCGCCGGTCGTCGTGGCCTGGTCTTCCGGCGGTGATTCCAGCAACCAGGACGTCGGATCGATAGGCGGCGGAGGGGGAAAATCAAATCCTCCTCCTCCCGCAGCGAATACCGGCTCCTCCAAGCCATGAAGCGGATCGAATTCCGGGCCATGGGCTGCCGGATGCTGGCGTTGCTGGATGGTTCTACCGGATTGGAGGAAGAGCTCCTCGGCCGGGTCCCGGCCTGGTTCGAAGAGTGGGAGCAGGTGCTCAGTCGTTTCCGCCCCGGGAACGAGCTTGACCGTCTGAACCGTTCGGATGGCCTGCCCATGGCCGTCAGCCAGACACTCTGGGATGTCATTCAGGCTGCCCGCACCGCCGAAAAATTTACGGGTGGGCTGGTGGCCTCAGCTGTCCTGGATGCCCTGGCCGGGGCGGGTTACGACCGCTCGTTCGAGTTCCTGCTGCCCATTCAGACGAGTCCTTCTTATACAGCCCCGGTCTGGCCCGCCCCGTCCGGTGTCATCGTCTGGGACGTTTCCACCCGCAGCCTGGTCCTGGACGACTCGACCCATCTCGACCTGGGCGGCATCGCCAAGGGTTGGGCTGCCGACCGGGCAGCCAGGCGCCTTTCCCGCCACGCACCTGCGCTGGTGGACGCTGGCGGTGATATCGCCATCAGCGGGTTGCTAAACGACGGCCAGGCTTGGCCGGTCGGGATCGACGATCCTTTCACATCCGGAGCCCATTTTGAGACATTGAAGCTTGCACGTTGCGGTGTGGCCACTTCGGGTAAGGATGTGCATCGCTGGCTGAAGGATGGCATCTGGCACCACCACATCATTGACCCGCGCACCGGCCTGCCGGCTGATACAGACGTTCTGGCGGCCACGGTCATCGCTCCCACGGTCTTGGAGGCCGAGGCAGCTGCTAAAGCGGTCCTGATCCTGGGCAGCCAGGCCGGGCTGGACTGGCTTGACGCCGATAGCGCCCTGGCCGGCGTCCTGGTGCTAGAAAATGGAAATCGTATCTATAGTCGGAATATGGAAAAATATCTCTGGAGAGATTAATGGCAGAGCAAGTCCTCAAACCACAGGAGGAAGAAAACATCGAAATGGAATATGAATCCGGCCTCTCGATCCAGGTATTCCTGGTATTTGTGCTGGCCGTTTTCTTCGGTCTCATCGCGGCCGCCTACATCCTTCCGGTCTGGCTCCCGGGGATCGCCAACTCGCTCACAGGATCCAACCCGAAGGCCTACTGGTACCTGTCGCGCGGAGCGGGGTTCGTCGCCCTGGGCTTGCTGTGGGTTTCGATGATGCTAGGGATCGGGATCACCAATAAGCTGGCCCGTCTCTGGCCTGGCATCCCGCCGACCATGGCCATCCATGAGTATACCGGCCTGCTCGGTTTGTTCTTTGCCGGTTTCCATGCCCTGGTCCTGCTTGGCGACAAGTACAGCCAGTACAGGCTGGTGCAGTTGCTTATGCCTTTTGGGTCGCTCCAATACCGCCCGAAGTGGGTGGCCCTCGGCCAGCTCGGTTTCTATGCCTGGTTCATCATCGCTATAACATTCTACATCCGTAGAGCGATCGGGAGAAAGACCTGGCGGGTGATCCACTATGCCAGTTTCATCTGCTACCTGGGTGCCTTGATCCACGGGCTGATGAGCGGCACGGATACCGCTGCGATCTGGGCGCAGGATTTCTATTGGATCACGGGTGGGACTCTCCTATTCCTGCTGGTTTACCGGATTCTGACCAGCCGCAAAACGGTCCGAATTCCGGCTGTGAGTCAACGCCTTGCCCGGGATGGAACGCCGCCACTTCGCCCCGATGTCCTTCGGGACAGTTAGGTTAAATCGACGACGTGCATTTATTGCCCATTGTGGATAGAAATTCTCCATAAACTGGTATAATATGATCAATTATTGGGCATTTACGAATGTTTTCCTGACAAGCCACTCCATGATCGATTCTCGTCCTGAGCACGAAGCCCTGGTCAATCTGGATTCCCAGGCTATCACCATTTTCTACAACCAATACTTCCCGGAGATATTCCGCTATGTCCGCTATCGCCTGGACGACAATGCGCTGGCGGAGGATATCTCCAGCGAGGTGTTTTGTTGTTTGTTGAAAGCGGTCAAGAGCGGGCGCTCCCCCGCTGTAAATTTGCGCGGCTGGTTAATCGGTACTGCCCGACATATGATCATCGATCACCTTCGACGGGAACATCGCCATCCCAGCGAAGCACTCTCGGATTCATTCGAGTTTGCCGGGGAAGGACCTTCCGTAGAGGTCGAACAGCGGCTTGCCTCCCATGACTTGCACAGTGCCCTCATCCTGTTGACCGAAGACCAGCAGCAGGTCCTGGCTTTGCGCTTCGGCCAGGGATACTCTCTGGAAGAAACGGCCGCCGTGATGAAAAAGCAGGTCAATGCTGTCAAAGCGCTGCAATTCCGGGCGTTAAATGCCCTCCAGCGTAGGATTGGTGCAGAGAAATGAACAGAAAATTGCTGGATGCTCTTGAAAGATGTTTGCAGGGGATGGAACAGGGCGAACCGTTGGACTCCGTTCTGACTCGCTTTCCCCATCTGGCCGCACAACTGCGTCCCTTGCTTGAGACTGCCGTGCGTGCCCGCTCCACCAGGCTGGAAGGCTTACCCCCGGCCGCTCTGGCGCGCCAACGTTCGCGTGGTCTGGTTCTGGCAGCCAACCTGCGCCGGGGGAAACAACGCATTCCGGTCCGCAGGCATTCCTGGCGTTCAACCATAATTGTCCTTTCGGTGATTGCCCTGCTGGTCATGAGCAGCAACGGTCTCTTGATCGCCTCGGCTCACTCCATCCCTGGCGATACCCTCTATCCCTTGAAGCGTTCGGTCGAATCGACACAATTGCACCTGGTCTCCGACCCGGCTGAAAGGGAGGCGCTCGAACATCAATTTGACGAGCGCCGGGTGGATGAAACCTGGTCCTTGCTCACCGATCGGCGGGTCGAAGGCGTTGAATTTATCGGGTTGGTGTCGAGCCAGTCGAAGAATGAATGGCTGGTCTCCGGTATTTCTGTCGTCGTTACCGGACACACCCAGATTGATGGAGACGTCCGGGTCGGAAATGAGGTAGAGGTACACGGCGCCACGAACCTCGTCGGCGGAGTGGATGCCACCCGTCTGACCCTGGTCAAAAACCCCCCCACCGATGACAGCCAGGAAGTGTCACCAACCCAGGTGCCCTCCCCGGATCCATCCGGGGAATCAAGTTTGAAGGAGACTACGACCGAATCGTCTGTCAATCGGGCCCATTCTGGCGAAGGTGAGGACCTGGCCAGTGGTGGGAAGGACCAATCCTCTGCAGAGTCTCACGAAGACCACTTCTCTGGCGATTCACACTATAACTAGAGTATGTCATGCCAGAGAATACTTTCTGCCAGTTCAACGGGTGGTTGCTATCTGAACCCTCAGTGCACTCAGTCTGTCTCTGAGGAGCGTAGCCAGCCCCAATGCCACACGGTAGCCACATTCCGGATTTGCATCGCATATTTGCCGCAAGCCCTCCGATTCAATCGCAATGTATTCACCGTTATTGTTCGCGACGCAACTTGCAGTCATTTGGTGAGGCGCTACAAACGCCGACCAGCCGAAAGCATCACCCTTGATCAGGGTATCCGCAACTACAGTTCGGTTGTCTCCGAGCCTGTAGGCGATGTTGACCTCGCCAGATATGATGAGACAGAAGTGGGTTGCAGGAGCCCCCTCGACGAACAGCTCATCTCCTGCTATAAACTGCCTTTTGTCGCTGATGTTCGCGATTTGTACCAGCTGGTCTTCGCTAACGCCTGAAAAATGAGGGTAGTATCGTAACAATTGGGTCGAAATCATAGTGGCCTCCTTCTTTCGATCGAGATCAGAGCAATAGCTAGGGCACGGGCTCCGAGATAATGGATACTATCACAATACCACTACTCCGATGTAACGTAATTCTCTATCTGGAGCAGTGCAACCAAAATTCAATAATAATATTTTCATAACCTGCACATTTTGCTTGATGTATAAGTGCAGAATAGAAGCAATTTCCCCTAAAGACAATAGCCCATTTTTCGCCTCAGCAGACCAGACATGAAATTAGGTTGATAACCTGGCAGAAATAGGTTTAAATCCCGTGCATATGCCTTTGTTTATCGATGCTTAACGGTTAGCGTGAGCGGAGGCCGGGTGGATGAACCAGCACCATTGAAGTTCCAATAGCGGAAGATGCATGGCAGTTTGAGTCTCAAATCCCTCTATTTCCTGCTTCCTCAGCTTTTCATTCTCCCCGCCCGCCTGTGTGAGCGCGGCATTAAAGTGCTTTCGCTGTTCTTCATCGACCTGGTGTCCCCGCATATGGGTTGGATTTCTGCCTAAGGTGTTCTATTTCGGGTCAAATTTCTGGGCAGAGTCGGCTCTGACCGTGATGGTAGAGGACGCAGATTACCTGTCTTCCCCGGGCGGATCGCGTCCGTCGCAACTTGGAAAGCACATGGATTTGAGGTTCAAATCCAATACCCTTTGTTAGGTTTTGCCGTTATGTTCCACAGTGATGACTACTTTTCCTTTGGCGTGACCTTCTTCAACATACCGGATAGCTTCAGGGACCTCACTCAATGTGTAACCCCTGTCAATCACCGGAATTAACTTTTTGGCTTCAATGAGCCCTTTAATAAAACCCAAATCCTTTTGGTTTACTTCCGCAAGGAAGGAACTCATTTTCTTGCTCCCGGTCTTTGAAATCCATGGTCCCAGGAGCATGGCTTGGAACATTTGCGCCCCAGAACCTCCGGCCATGACATAAATGCCACTGGGTCTTAATGCACGCCTGTAATCGAAAATCGAATGATATCCGTTGGCAGCCAGGATTAGGTCATAACGCTGTCCATTTTTGGTGAAATCTTCTTGAGTGTAATCAATTACCTGGTCTGCCCCAATCGAGCGCGCCATCTCCATATTCCTCGCACTGCACACGGCAGTGACTTCAGCCCCGAACGATTTGGCGATCTGCACCGCAAACGTGCCCACACCGCCACCCGCGCCATTGATTAATACTTTTTGCCCTGGCTGAATCTGTCCTTTATCGCGAAGACCCTGCAGGGCGGTGAGTGCCGCCATGGGTGTGGCTGCTGCTTCCTCGAATGTCATACTGGCTGATTTCAACACCAATAGATTTTCTCTTGCACAGGCATACTCGGCAAAACCGCCCGAACCTATGTCCCCGAATACCTCATCACCTGGCTGAAACTGCTTTACATTTCTGCCAACCGCCTCAACCAGTCCCGCCGTGTCAGCTCCGGGTATGTTTTTTTTTTTGGTTTTAGAAGCCCGGAGTACAGGCGGGTTATGAACGGGTCGGCTCTCATGAGATGCCAGTCATATGCATTTACCGCGGCCGCATGAACTTTAATCAGTATTTCATTGTCCTGGGGGATCGGTTTTTCGACCTCTTTGAGCTGAAGAACATCCGGTGATCCGTATTTTATGTATACAATTGCTTTCATAAATATGATCTCCTGAACGGTTGTTTTGTTACTTGTCTGCCTGGCGCCTGTGCCAGTCCACAGTTATCTCTTTTACTACCGATTCAGACGAAATGACAGCCCATCAGTCTTACTGTCGTTTTATCCGAATGCGGTTTGAGAATGGGTGACAATATTTGCGATGATTTGGATAACAAAAAGACCAAGCAAGATGATCCCGCCTATCATGGAATAATATTTCCAAACCATTACCACAAATCCATAATTCATCGAGATGTAGAGCGCGACATATGGAACCAATAATCTCCAATCCATTGTCTCTCGGAACGGAATCTTCAATATCCAGTCATACAGACCCTCGATTGCCAAAAATGCCAAGAAAATCACCAGAAAGATGGTGTATCGTGGTGTCTTCTGTTCCTGTTGGACGAGGATAATTGCATAGATGGCTGGAATCGCTAAAAGGAAATATAACCATCCGATCCTTTGCAGAAGAGCAAGATGATTCTCGCGAATAAGAAAGATGATGATCAGAAACACATTGCTCACAAGACCCAGCGCAAAAAAGAATGGTTCAAGCATTTTGATGCTCCTCCTATTATTTATCCATTTGAGCCCTAGTTATTTGCTCAACTATGCTTCAAGGAGATTATTTACATGACCCGCAATTTTGTTGCATATATAAGTGCAGTATATGACCAATTCACCCTGAGCGCAATAACCCAGTTCCGCCTGTTGGAAAAAAGAGGCAGCGCTCACCAGAGCCCCTTCTTCGAGAGGAGTGATTTTATTGAGAGCCATCGCGAAGTGGATGGTATCGGTGCAACTCTGCCCGTGGGTCTCACCGGAGACGGTCAAGACTCACGTGAGCAATGCCTGCCCTCCCAAAATAAGAACATCTGTGCTATAATTCAGCATCGTTGGTTTTGCTTTGTGCGCACTGCAACCTTCGCGTAGCATATCATACCCGAAGGGTGCCCCCGTAGGGCAAGTCGTAGTGTGCCTCTTCCAAGCGCTTGGCTGAGGCGGCATCGAGCCGCCATCAGGCATATCGACGACATGAGGTGTCAATGCAAGCCTTCGATGCATTGCCTTCCATCTGGCTGAATGGGTACTTGCTATGCTGAATATCCCTCCTCCTTCCGTTGCACCTGCACTCAAAACCGTTGGCAAGAGTCAGCGGCTCCCCCCGGAATCCCCTCCCCGGCGCGGAGGCCAGCCCTCCAACCGAAATGCCCTCATTCACGGCCTCTTCGCCGCTAAAAACCAGACCCCCCTCACCAGCCTTTCGAGATCGATCACCCATTACCAACCCATTCGGGACAAAAGTACCGGGTCCTTCCAACAAGCGATTCGGGATTTGCAGGAAATGGTTGTCCTGATCTGGCAGTTGAAGGAAAATGCAGATAACATCCGCTCATATTTGGGGTGGGATAAACTCCTGAATAAAACCATCAAGAAGGTCATCCGGTATAAGGTTGCCTGGTTACGGCATCAGCAGCCAATGTGCGACCTGCAGTTGGTCTCACAAGAGGCCCTCGCTATCATTCGCTTTAACTTCCAGGACTATGGCATCACTCGCGATGCTGATTCGTTTCGTGACATATTCGAAGAAAGTGACCTGATTTCTCCCTCCTTCCGGGAATCCCTTTGCGCCTCCCTGTCAGATCCTCCTTATCCTTTCATAACACCCCACCAATGGTCTGTCCTGGTGCCATTACTTCCTCCACCCGATCACGCCAGTCGTCGCGGCCACCTCCTTGCTGACCCGCGCGAATTGCTCGATGCCGTCTTCTGGAAATTTGCTCATCACGCCCGCTGGCAGGACCTGCCTGACTATTATCCTCCATTGCTCACCTGCCGCCGCTATTACCGCCGCCTGTTCCTCAGCGGTCGCCTCGCCACCCTCTACGACGCCCTTTATGAAGATCTCCTCACCCGCGGAGAGGCTGATCTCACCGCCTTAGTGAAGCAGGGCTGTTTTACGATTACAAAAAACAAGTTGTCTTTGCGAGAAGATTTGGACGAAACCTGGCAGATGCGCACCGCCCTGCTCTTCAATCAGCAGGGGTTTCAGATGTTCCGTCGGTTAAAACGCGAAACATTGCAGGCCCGGCGAACCGGATTCCCATCTCATCGCATACCGCCACCAGTGTCTTTACTGAATCCTCCGAAAATAAAGATTTCAGAATCCTCGTTCACACCCATAGACCTGGTCAATCCCGGACAAACCTCGCAAATCCTGATGAACCTCCCCTCCAGCCCAACAGGGTTCCCTTTGGGGATCAACGATTATCATTCGCCAACTCCATCCCCTTTGGGGATCAACAATCATCAATCAACGAAGGGTATTCGTTCCGCGCAATTTCAAAAAAAAGTGACCTGAATTCGGACGGCTTGCGCCTGACCCGGCATCCTACTCCGCAGCTGTTGTAGGCGCGAAACGTTGCTTCGCCCATGTTCAGGCGGCATTCGCTGTATAATCTCCTCATGGAACCTTCTCTTTCCCCCTTCTTCAACCCGCAGGGAGTGGTCATCGTTGGCGCTTCCACCGATCCCGCCAAACTTGGCCATTCCATTGCCCGAAACATGCTTCGCAGCGGGTATCCAGGTTCGATCCACTTTGTCAATCTTAAAGGCGGCCAACTGTTCGGGCGTCCTATTTACCGGTCCGCCGCCGAGGTTCCCGATCCGGTTGACCTGGCGGTGCTGATCGTCCCCGCGGCTGCCACCCCCGCCGCGTTGGTAGAAGTTGCCGGGCGCGGTATTCGGGCTGTGATCATCTCCTCGGGGGGATTTCGGGAGGTCGGCGAGGAGGGGGCTGAGCTTGAAGCCGAATGTCTGCAGATCGCCCGCAAACACAAGATGCGCTTGATCGGCCCCAACTGCATCGGCTTAATCGACAACCACTTGCCGATCGATACGTCATTCGTCACTCTGCCCCCGCCGCCTAAAGGCGATCTGGCGCTCATCTCTCAATCCGGAGCCGTCTGCGGCTTGATCATCGACTGGGCACACGAGCAGGGCTTTGGCTTCTCGCGGCTGCTCAGCTTGGGCAACCAGGCCGATATTTCCGAAACCGACATGCTCGCTGGCGTAGTGGAGGACGAAAATACGCGTGTCTTGGCGTTCTACATTGAAAGTATCCGCGACGGGCGCCGCTTTGTGGAAGCCGCTGCACAGGCTGTCTGCAGCAAGCCGCTTGTTGCCATGCATGTGGGCAGGTCTCTCAGCGGCCAACGCGCCGCTGCCTCGCATACGGGCGCGCTTGCTGGCGCGGAGGCTGCTTACCAGGCTGCGTTCCACCGGGCGGGGATCCTGCAGGCCGGGACCATCGAAGAAATGTTCGACTGGGCGGTTGCCCTGGCAGCCTGCCCATTGCCGCTCGGCCGCCGGGTTGCCATCCTGACCAACGCTGGTGGGCCAGGCGTAATAGCCTCTGATGCGCTTGATGCCAACCATCTCACATTGGCCGAATTTACGCCCGAAACTCGGTCCGCCCTGGCCGCCCTGCTCCCTTCCGCCGCCAGCCTGCACAATCCGGTCGATATCCTGGGCGGCGCCACCCACGAAATGTATGCCGGTTCTCTGCGTCTCCTGCTCACCGACCCGGGCGTGGACGCGGTGCTCGTTATCCTCCCGCCGCCGCCGGTTGATACCGCCGAGATGGATGCCGAGGCCATGATCCCGCTCATCCAGGCTGCCTCCAAGCCGGTCGTTGTGGCATTGATGGGCGGAGAAACGATCCATAAGGCCGCCGAACTTTTCCGTCGAGCCCGCATACCCGAATATCGTTTCGCCGAGCGGGCCGTCTCCGCCCTGGCTGCCCTGGTCAAACGGGCCGAGTTCTTGGGGAAACCGGATGAGAGACCCCGCATCTGGCAGGATATTGATCCCCAGGTCGCAAAAGCCGCTCTGGCGGAAGCGCAGCCCGGCTCCTTCTTGGACCCCGAGGCTGCGGGCCGTCTATTGACAGCCTACGGCATCCCGACCGTTCCCGTCAAGCTGGCCCGCACAGAGGCCGAAGCCGCCGGGATCGCCGCCCAACTGGGCTTTCCGGTCGTATTGAAAGTCTCCTCGCCCGACATCCCCCACAAATCCGACCTGGGCGGCGTTTTGCTGAACATCCAGGCTGCCGAAGAAGCCCGCCTCGGATTCCGCACCGTCACCGGGCACGCCCGCCTCTCAAACCCGCAGGCCCGCATCCAGGGTGTTCAGGTGCAGCCCATGATTCCCGGCGGGCAGGAAGTCATTATCGGCGCCGCGCGTGACCCCCAGTTCGGCCCGTTGATAATGTTCGGCTCCGGCGGCGTGGAAGTGGAAGGCTTGAAAGACCTGGCTTTTGCCCTTGCCCCCCTGTTGCCCTCGGATGCCAATGACCTGCTCCAGCGCACCTGGGCCGGGCGCAAACTGGCCGGTTTCCGCAGCATCCCTCCTGCGGATTCCGGTGCGGTCAAAGAGATCCTCCAGCGCCTTGCGCAGTTGGCTTTTGATTTCCCGGAAATTTCCGAGATAGAGATCAATCCATTGCTTGCTCTGGCTCCCGGTCAGGGGGCGCTGGCGGTGGATGCTAGGGTCAAGCTGGGAGGAAATGGCTGAATTGGCAGATAGTTGAAACCACCGGGTTCAAAATGACTCAGTGGTCTGCAGGTGTGCTGGCGATCCCTGGAGGAGATACTGCAACCGGGCCTGCTGGAATTGGGTTTGCAGCGGGCGATCCAGGAGCATGTGTCGCATCGCTATCTGGCTAATAAAAGAAAATCTGCCGCCTATCAACTACAGCTTGCGGGAATGGTTGTCCCGCAAATTTGAAATGTGTGTTACTGCGTTCGTGGATCTTCCCAGATAAGTTTTTCATTCTTCCGCTCTTGGGAGAAATCAGAACACATTCCATCACCATTCCCTGTAAAGCCGCCATCAGGAGCACAGATCACTTTCCCGTTTGCATCAAACAGCTTACTGAATTGATCGCAGCATTGAGGTGGAACATAGTATACTGTTTGACCTTTGTATTCGTACTGCCAGATAGACTGGGGGGGATTCCCAACAGGATCCTTCTCATACGTTGCTACAATTCTCTTTACCCATTTTGGGTTCCCATCCAGAGAAGTGGATTCCTCGCAACTGGTCAGAAATAGAGACAGTAGAATCGATGTCAGAATGATGATATGTTTCATTTGGCGTTGTCCTTCATTTAGCAGCCTGATGATTTGGCTCTTCGGCCACCGTGACCGAAAAAATCCAACCTTATATTAGCACGAAATTATGCAATTGGCACAGGCACACCCCGCACCGAAGGGCGCCAAGTGCAGCTGGAGTTGGGGGTCCTATGGAATGTTTATCCAGCTGGTAGGATGTCCTTCAATATGGGCGGGGTTGGGAGACATTCGACAGACAAAGGCTTCGCAGGTCTGGTACGGTCGACCCGGTGATTGTCGGGGTAGTCATCGGGTTATCCTTTTCCGGTTTATCAGGCAGGCCGCTCCGCCACCAATTGCTTCCTGGTGTGTTATAGATACGTATCAATTCGCCAATTGGAGGAGCAATGAAGAAGAAAGGGTTTCGTTTTATTGTGTGGCTGCTGAGCGGATTGGTGATCGTTGCCATTCTGCTTTCCGCCTTCGTCGTGGTTACTGCCCGCCGGTCTTTTCCGCAGACTGATGGGAATATCCAACTCTCCGGTCTGGAGGGTCCCGTGGACGTCTTTCGCGACAATATGGGCATCCCGCATATCTATGCCACCACTCTGCACGATTTGTTTATGGCGCAGGGATACGTCCATGCCCAGGATCGTTTCTGGCAGATGGACTTCTGGCGTCACACCGGCTCCGGTCGTCTCTCCGAGATGTTCGGTGGATCGCAGTTGGAAACCGACAGCTTCTTGCGCACGCTAGGCTGGCGCCAGGTTGCCGAGCAGGAACTGGCGACCTATGACCCCGAATCGGTTGCCATCCTGGAGGCCTATGCCGAGGGTGTCAACTCCTACCTGGCGGGCCACCAGGGTACCACCATCAGCCTGGAATACGGCATCCTGAAGATCCTGACCCCCGCTTACAAACCCGAACCCTGGACGCCAGTCAACACGCTGACCTGGGCGAAGGCCATGGCCTGGGATCTGCGCGGGAACGTGGACGAGGAGATCGAGCGTGCCATCCTTCTCAAGACACTCACCCCGGAGCGGGTGGCGGAACTCTTCCCCGCCTATCCGGCTGACCACCCCGTCATCATCCCCGAAATGGGACAGTCGGAGGTGATCCCGTCTTCCCTGAGCAGCCTCCCGAACCTGGATTGGGCCTCGATCCAGGCGCGTTTCTCAGCACTGGATGAGCTCCTGGGTCCATCCGGAGCAGGCATCGGGTCCAATTCGCTGGCGGTTTCCGGGTCCCTGACCGCCACCGGGATGCCGCTGCTTGCCAACGATCCGCACCTGACCATCCAGATGCCATCCATCTGGTATCAAATCGGACTGCATTGCCGTCCGGTGTCAGCAATCTGCCCGTATGAAGTCGCCGGGTTCTCCTTTGCCGGTGCGCCGGGAGTAGTGATCGGCCACAACCAGAACATTGCATGGGGTCTCACCAACACCGGCCCGGATGTGATGGATCTGTATATAGAGAAGATCAATCCGGATAATCCCGACCAATACGAATTTAATGGCGAGTGGGTCGACATGACCTCGCGGACCGAGACGATCGCCATCGGCGGCGGGGAGCCTGTCAGCTTGACCGTGCGTTCCACACGGCATGGCCCGATCATCACAGGCGTTTACGGTGACCTGGCCGATTTCACCACGCAGGCTGGAGTCGCGCTGCCTGAAAACTATGCAATTTCCCTCCGCTGGACGGCGCTCGAGCCTTCCACCATTTTGAAGGCCATTTGGGGCTTCGACAAAGCCGCCAATTGGGACGAATTCTCACAGGCAGCTAGGATGTTCAACGTCCCGGCTCAGAATCTATTGTATGCCGACGTGCAGGGGAATATCGGCTACCAGATGCCGGGCAATATTCCAATCCGCAAGAACGGGGATGGGAGGTTGCCTGTCCCTGGCTGGACGGACGAGTACGAGTGGACCGGCTACATTCCCTTTGATGAATTGCCCAGCGTTTTCAATCCTGCCAAGGGTTACATCGTCACCGCCAATAACGCCGTGGTTGGGGCGGATTACCCGTATCTCATCACCAGCGATTGGGATTATGGCTTCCGAGCCAACCGCATCATGGACATGATCGTGAATGCCCCCGGTCCGATTGACATTGCCTACATCCAGGAAATGCAGGGCGACAATTATGACGCCAATGCCGCCACTCTTGTACCGCTCCTCGCACAGTTGGCCTTCCAAGCGGGAACGCCCAACCAAGCTGTTGCCTTGGACATGCTCAAGACTTGGGACACCCAGGCTGGCATGGAATCCGCAGCCGCAGCCGTGTTTGAAGTATTCTGGAAGAACTTGATAGCCGATACTTTCAACGACGACCTCCCCGAAGAATACCGGCCTGAAGGCGGTTCCCGCTGGTTCGAAGTGATGCGCAACATTGTTATTCAGCCGGACAATTTTTTTTGGGATGACAAGACCACCACCGACCGTATCGAGAAGCGCGACGATATTCTTGCCAGATCTTTCACCGAGGCTGTGACTGAGATCGAGCAGCTGCAGGGCAAGGACCCGGTAAAATGGAACTGGGGTGATCTGCATACTGCCACCTTTGTGAACCAGACCCTGGGAGTATCCGGCATCGCGCCTATCGAAGCACTATTCAACCGCGGACCGTTCCGCGTGAGCGGTGGCGATGCCATCGTCAACGCCACCGGCTGGAACGCGACCCTCGGCTACGTTGTGGACTGGCTCCCGTCGATGCGAATGATCGTAGACCTGGGAAACCTGAGTAATACGGTCACCGTCCATACCACCGGGCAATCCGGCCACGCATACCATCCACACTATCTAGATATGGCGGATCTGTGGCGCAATATTCAGTATTTCCCGATGCTGTGGGATGAACAGGCCATTACTTCCGCCTCAGAGGGAAACCTGCATTTGCTGCCTTAAATGAGATGCCGCCTGATCAGGCGGCGTCTATTTATTATTTCAGGCTGGTTCAGGCCAGTTCGGCCTGGTATTTCTCGGCGAAGAGCGCTGGCTGTCCGCCTGTGTGCCAGAATAGGACCGTTTCATCCTTTTTGAAATATCTATTGCGGACCAGGTCAATCAATCCTGCCGCGGCTCGGCCGGTGTAGACCGGGTCGAGCAGGAGGCCTTCATATTTTGCGAATAGGGAGATTGCTTCGCGCTCCGCCCCGGTCAGGACCCCGTAGCCGGGCGCGGCATATTTATCATTGACCAGCACCCCGTCTGACGGGAACTCGATGCGCGGACCAAGCCGTTCGCTCGTCTCAGAAGCCAGTTTTGCCACGTGCTCTTGCAGGGTCCGCTGAGGCTCGTCTATGCTGATGCCGAGCACTTTGCCTTTGAAACCAAAAACGCGCGTGCCCAGCAACAACCCGGCCTGCGTCCCGCCTGAGGATGAGGCGAAGACGATCCAATCGGCTTTGACCTTCTGCCCGACGAATTCCTCCATCGCAAACACATACCCCAGTGCTCCGGTGGGGCTGGATCCGCCATAAGGGACTAGATAAGGTTTTTTCCCTTGCGCAGAGATTTTATCAAAAGTTTCCTGTAAGACCGCCTCGCGGCGGGATTTTTCCGTCCAGATGATCTGCGACCCAAAAAGCTGGTCGAGAAACAGGTTGCCGCTGGCGTGAACGGGAGGCCGTCCTACCAGCACAAGAATGCAGTGAAAACCGAATTTTGCGGCCGCTGCAGCTGTCTGGCGGCAGTGATTGGATTGCAACGCCCCGGTGGAAAGCAGGGTGTCTGCTCCCTGAGCCTGGGCCTCGGCGACCAGGAACTCAAGTTTGCGGGTCTTGTTTCCGCCGAAAGCGAGACCGGTCTGGTCGTCGCGTTTTACGAACAGGCATGGGCCGTTCAAGACCGCAGATAAACGAGGCAACGGTTCGATGGGAGTGGGGAGATGGGCGAATTTCAAGCGGGGAATCATTTTTGCCTCTGGTATCTCTAACACCAAGACATCAAAACACGAGTTCTTTTGAGTGTTCGTGATTTTGTAGTCAATCTTCCCTCAGATTTAGCTTCGTTCTTGCTTTTCCGCGTGCCTGCATGATGTTCATCACACGCGGCAGCACTTCAATGTATATCTTATAGAGCAGCGGGTTGGGTGTGAAGTCCCACGCCCCGAGGGTGCGAGATACATACCCGCCCAATCCCTCCTTGAAGCGGAACACACCCCACAATCCGTCGCTCTCGTTAAACTCGTCCGGCGCACCCCACAGGTTGTATATTCTGCAGCCCAGCGCCTTCGCCCGGCGCATGGCTTCCCACTGGAGAAGGTAATTTGGCATTTTATCTCGGTGAGTCTCGCGCGACATCCCGAAGAGATAAATCGCCTGCCCGACAAAATAATACATCGAGACCGCCCCCACCGGTTCCCCGTTCACTTCAGCGATCAAGGTTTCTGCGAATGGTTGAAGGTTGAATACTGAAGGGGAAACCCCCATAAAACTGCGCCAGATGGTCTGGTAATAGCCTTCTTCCCGTATCAAAAATCCATCCCGAACCGAAGTCTCTGCGTACATGCGGAATATCAGGGCCAAATCATCCAACGTCCCGGCCCTCACCACGACGCCTTTCTTCTGTGCCAGGCGGATGTTATAGCGCGTCTTCTGCTTCATTCGCCCCAGCAGTTCTTCTTCAGACGGGATCAGGTCAATCAGGATGGTATTGCGGAACTGGATTTGATCCCGAGAAAAATTCCACGACAAATGTTCCAATTCGGACCGGACGGCCTGCCCACCACTTATCTCGACCGCCTTCTCCGCCCCGGGAATGCCAGTCCCCAGCTCCACATCCGGGTCAATTTTGATAAAGATGGCACCCTGACGTTTCGCGAAGGTGGTCAAATCGTCCAGCACACGGACGCGCAGCGCAGTGTCGTCCCAGTCCATGACCGGACCTTTTGGGACGTAAAGCACGCACATCTTTTTTGAAAAACCACCGACCGTGACCCTCCGTTTAAGCACCATCGCAGCCGCCACAGGTTTTCCCATCGTCGCCAGCCACATAAACGGCATCGGCTGCCAACCATATTTGACCTTGACTTGAGACCATTCCCAGGTCTGCAAAAGATGGGCGCGGGGCAGGGAGGCAATGAGTTCGTTCCAGGATTGGGGAGTGCCGGTAAACGGGATCATGCTGTTAGTCCGAACCTGTACCCGAGAAACGCCACAGGTAGAGCTTATAGAGCAAAGGGATATAGACCCGGTCAATAGTCTGTATGGCGCGCTTGACTGAGCCGCCGAAACCACGTTTAAAGCGATATACGCCCCACAGTCCATCCTCGCGTGCCTCGGCATCGTCTTCGTCAACGTCGGTCGCTTCGTCGGGGATGCCCCACATGTCGTATTCTTCGCAACCTTGTGCGTGCGCCCAGCGGATGGCTGCCCATTGCAGAGGATAGGTGGCTTTGCGATTGCGTTCTTCGTTGGAGGATGCACCGTAAAAATAATAAGCTTGTTTTCCGTGTGCGAAGACCATAAGGGTTGCCAGCGTGCGGCTTTGGAAATCGGCCACAAAGAGTTCGCACATCCCGATAGGATGAAAAAGTTCATAAGCGCGGCGGTAGTATTCTTGTGAATGGACGTGAAATTCCTCTCGCTGTCCAGTGACCGTTATCACCCGGTAAAAGTTTTCGATATCGTCTGAAGGATGGACAACCACATCTTTGCGTCCTGCCAGCCGGATGTTGTAACGAGTCTTGGGTTTCATTCTTTCAAAAACTTCGTCCTCGCTGCCTGATAGATCGATCAGGAGAGTGCTGTGCGGCTGCACATGCTGTGGGCTGAACACAAAGCCCAGAGGCGGGGCGGAAGGTTTAATGTCCGAGACCCATTGGTTCGGCTCCACTTTGAGAAAGATGGCTTTCCGGCTGCGGCAGAGGGTGTCCACTTCCTGCCAGAAGGTGACATCGCCCTCTGCGGACCCGTCAACGGTGACAGGTCCCTTCGGTATGTAGGCGAAAGTCAGGCCGAACGGCAGGTGGCGGAAAAGGATTTGCGCGCAAGTGCCGCCGCTGACCAACCAGACAGGGTCCCACCCAAATGCGGATTTGAGTTCGCCCCACTCCCCCGATTGCAAGAGATGGGCATTAGGGTGTTTTTTGAGAACAGTATTCCACTCGGCCATGGTCAGTTCAGGCATGGGACCATTTCATCCTTGAAAAAAGTCTCCAGGGGACTTTGCTAGATTTTTCCCATTAATGGAAGGATCAATCGGCAGATTCAGCGAAAAACCGGCTAACTCTGAACATTAATACATTTCCAAACTTCATCACTGGGAGATGGGAGCAGGTAAATAAAAGAAACCTGAATGAAGAGCAGGATATTTTGAATGATTAAGTGATGATACTGCCTCAATAGATTTTGGTACGATACCCTTATTTTAAGATGGCAACCGCGCTTGTTAGGTCTCATTGAGTGCGGACCGGGTTCATATCCAAGCATCAATAACCCAAATATTAAATTATAATCCCCGGGGCTGCATCAGGGAACATGGTCGCTTTTGCTTCCAAATGCAATAACCGTCGCTTTAAAAATATTCGGAGCATACTTTTGATGCAACACTCCTATCCAATAAGCGAATTTTGAGAACGACAAATACGAAGGCTCTGCCTCGTACCCATAAACGACATTATTCTCGAAGCCATATCTATTCAACTTGGAGCGGATTTTTGCTACTGTGTTACATCGATAATAAGTTGGAAATACATCTTCCTCCTTTCTACTTTCTTGAACAGTTGCTGTGACTTTTGAATGATATTTGTTCGGGATTACCCTGGAAAAGAGAGCTATATAATTCCACGAATTGGGAGTTCGGATGCAAATATTTCCCCCTCTTCGTACCACCCTATTGGCCTCCTTGAAAAAGAGATCAGGATCCTTTATGTGCTCCAGAACATTATCACAAAGCACCAAGTCTAATGATTCATCATCCACGGGCCATCTATCGCTGTCAAGAGAAAGAAATTCGTCGATATATGGATTATCTTTTGCAGACGGATCAACATCGATGCCAATGACTTTTCGTGCTTTTCCCTTAAGAATTCTTAGATTTCTCCGCAATATCACCAGATCGTCGATATATATTCCCCTTCCGCAACCGACATCAAGGACATTAGAAGATGAGGCTAGTAATGCGTTGACACGGGAATAAAAGGCTATAGTTCCATCGATATTGGAAAACCCCCCAAATTTGCTCTCCGGATAGAAATCGTTTTTATACGACATGGTGTGGTCAATTTCTTACTGTATGGGTTCTAAGAGGTATCCATCAGGGAATAATCGGAAATGTGGTTATCCTTCATCCGGAACAAGAGCGCCAACAGATTCCTCGTTGAGCAGGTCCAAGTCCCCATTGCTATCATTGTTGGTGAGAAGATAGATGCCTTCTTCCTTAAGGAATTTGATGTTGCTGTATTTGGAATCCCGGTAGTCATGCACTGTCCCATTATGAATGGCTTCGATCACCTGTTCCACGCCCCGCTTGACCGTCCATTCGGGTGAAAAACCCAATGCCTGATTGATTTTATTGGAATTCACCCAATAGTTGCGCGCGTCAAAAATATCATCCTTGTTCACCAATACAGATCCAGGCACAAGCCCGTGAATGATCTCACCAACCTGGCTGATCTTATAGTTCTGCTCATTCGATCCGACGTTGAAAACTTGGTTGCGCACGATCTGGAGAGGCGCTTCAAGCACGGATGCAATCGCTCGAGCGGCGTCGTCTACATGTAGGAAAGGCCGCCATTGTTCACCGCCGAATATCGTAATTTCATGATCTACAACCGCTTTGGCAGTGAGCAGGTTGATGACCAGGTCGAAACGCGGCCGGCCCGACAGTCCATAAATCGTGCTCAAGCGTAGGATGATAGGAGCAAAACCGTCATCGGCCAATTTTAGAAGAACTTTTTCAGAAGCGATCTTGCTCCGGGCGTATAACGAGACAGGTCTCAGTTCTGAACGCTCGTCCAGCATCTGGTCATTGGCGCCGTATACTGAGCAAGTGCTGGTAAATATGAAGCGGCCTACACCACTGCCCTTGGCAACCTCAGCTATCATGCGAGTAGCCATCAAGTTGATTTCGAGGGTTAGTTCTTCGTTCAAAGCACAGGCCGAGTCGCCAACAAGCCCACCCAGGTGAATGACGGCATCCATACCGTGCATTGCTTGGACGACTTTTTCAACCTGGCGGAAATCAGCTCGCAAAATTTCCAGACTCGGGTGATTGATCCATTCCTTTATCGGTTCCGTGCCGTACAGTAAAAGATCCAATAGTCGCACCTTATAACCCTTGTCCAGCAGCCTGGGCAACAGGGCTGAGCCGATATATCCCGCGCCCCCAATGACCAGCACATTCTTGACACTCTTTTGCTCTGATTGCTTCGAGCGTGAACTCTCGGACCTAATAACGTTTTTCCAGATTAGAGCCCAAACCCGGGCTACCACCAGCATAACGGTGGTCAAGACCCAGGATAGGATTAATGTTCCGCGTGGGAAATTCAAGAGGCGCGTCAAAAATCCCATATAATTACTTTGGGTCAGATAAGTCAGAAAACCAAAGATTATATAGGCCAGACTGACAGCCTGGATAACGATCAACACTTTGTAACGGCCGCGGTAGAAACGGCCATAAGTATAAAAACCATTTAAAATAAAGATCGTCAAGCAAATCAATGTCAACAACCAGGCATTATTCTCGTAAACACCCAAGTATTCCCAGAAGGTCTCCCGATAATTGAAAGTAACATCCAGCTTGCCGGTGGCAACGACCCACAGCAGACGCGCCACTAATGACATCAGAATAGCCAGATTGATTAGGATCACGTCGGCTAGCAAGCGCACGAATCCTTGAAAGGAAACTGATTTCTTGATCCAGGTACCAATAGGTTTCATTTTAGGGCAAGTTGTTTGCGGATCGAGGGGGCACTTTTATGGTTGCGCTGAACGGCCTCACATATGCCCAAAGCCAATTCCGCATTCATATTCGACCATATAGGAAGGCTCAAACTATGAGACGACAACCAGTCTGTATTGGGTAACGGCCTGCCATCATAGTAGGAACGATAAGCCATTTGCTCGTGGATGGGGGGCAGATAATATTTTCGGGTATCAACATTTTCTTTTGCAAGAGCGAGTGCCAGTTCGTCGCGTGTCAGACCAAAAAGCCCTGCTTCGATCGTGATTGAAAATTCCCGGTAGGAATGGCGGTCGCCGGGGCGCACGCACTGGAAACCGATACCGGGCAGGCGTCCCAAGTACTCCTGGAAAATAGTCACAGTTTCATTGCGATTGTGCGCCGCCACTTCCAGGTTTTCCAGGCTGTGCAGGCCAAGCAAGGCGTTGAACTCAGGCATGCGCGCATTCAGCCCGGCGAAAGCGCTGTCATAATTGCCATCGTTGCCATATTCCCGCCCCATGCGGATTTTCGCAGCCAGAGCATCATCATTCGTGGCGACAATACCTCCCTCACCACTGATCAATAATTTCGTAGGACTCAAGCTGAAAATTTGAGCCTTACCTTGTTTTCCAACGGGGTTTCCCTGATAGGATGCCCCAAAACCATGAGCAGCATCGAATATCAGTTTCAGGCCATGCCGGTCTGCGATCTTCTCTAAGGCAACGATATCGGCTGGATTGCCAAATTGGTGTACTGCGACGATGGCAGTGGTCTGCGTAGTGACAGCCGCATCAGCCGCGGCCGGATCAAGGTTATTCGTCGCCCGGTCAACATCTGCGAAGATTGGGCGCAACCCCGCCCAGACCAATGCACTGGCCGTCGCCATAAAGGTAAAACTGGGAACGATTACATCGCCGCTCAGTTCTAGGGCTTTATGGGTAAGCATCATGCCGGAAGTGCAACTCGAAACCGCGATGGCGTGCTTCACTCCGAGATGTTCAGAAAGCGCTTGTTCAAATTCCCGCATGAACCGGCCTTTTGTGACCATGCCGGTGCTCAGGATGCTTTCAACACCTCCCGCCATCTCAGGAAAGGATGGCAGGACAGGGCGCACCATTGGAACCAGTTCTTGAAATACGGGTTCACCCCCCAGGATAGCAGGTAGGTTATTCTTCATAGGGGAAAAATTATACCATACGTCTGATTCACTGACATTTTTTCGAACCTGTAGTGACATTTGGCTTTGAAATGTCACTCAAGCCATGCTTATCAGTTACGGATTTGGAAATTGGAATTTGCTTTTAATTGCTTTTCATCCATACCACCGTTTGCGCCAGTCCATCCGCCAGAGAAGTCTGCGCCCGGAACCCGAATGAGGCGGCTGCCCGGAGGGGGCTGCCCGCCGATCGGAAGATATCACCCGGACGGCCCGCTTCAAAATGGATATCGGGCTGGCGCGGCACGACTTCGCTCAACTCTTCCAACAAGTCAAGCAGGTTGATCTCGCGCCCGGTGCATATGTTGAAAGATTCACCTGCCGAGTCTGATTCGGCGGCCAACAGGTTGGCGCGCACCACATCTTTGACGAAAATGAAATCACGGCTTTGTTTGCCATCACCGAAGATGGTAATCGGCTCACCGGCCACCAGCCGCCGCACGAAAATGGGGATGGCTGCTGCGTAATCTGAATCGGGGCGCTGGCGCGGTCCGTAAACATTGTAGTATCGCAGGGCTGATACTGGCAGACCCAGGCTCCGCGTATAGAGCCGGGCGTAGAGTTCGTTCACCTGCTTGGACAACGCATACGGGGAAAGTGGACGGAGCGGAGTCTCCTCGATGGTCGGGAAAACATCGGTATCGCCATAGACCGCCGTACTCGATGACAGCACTACCTTGTGTACTCCTGCCTGTCGGGACGCTTCCAGCAGAGCTACCGTCCCGCCCACGTTTACGGCAAAACAGGTTTCGGGGTCCGCCATGGATTGCGGTACAGAGACAAAGGCCGCCAGGTGGAATACCACGTCCATGCCGAACACCGAAGCCTTGACAGTCCGTCCGTCGCGCAGATCACCTTCCAGGATTTCGATATTTCCCCGGATTCCCTCCAGGTTTTCACGAGTACCGGTGGAGAAGTTGTCCAGTACACGGACGGTATCGCCACGCCGCAGGAGTTCCTCCACAATATGCGAGCCAATGAACCCGGCCCCGCCGGTGACGAGTGTACGCATCCGCTAACGGCCTCGGAATGCGAGCACCTGGGTGAAGGTGCGAAGAATGATGAGAATATCCATGAGCAGATTGCGATGCTTGATGTAATAAAGGTCATATTCCAGTTTTATAACGGTTTGGGCGATTGTGGCAGAATAACCAAAGTTAACCTGCGCCCAACCGGTCATGCCCGGCTTGACCAGCAGGCGGGCCCGGTAAAATGGGATCTCCTTCTGATATTCGACAATCAGTTCGGGGCGTTCGGCGCGCGGTCCTACAACGCTCATTTCACCGCGCAGAACGTTCCAGAACTGTGGCAATTCATCAATGTGAGCACGGCGCAGGAAACTTCCCCCATGTGTGATGCGTTCATCATTTTCGTGAGTGACTTGCGCCTTACCATTCTTTTCAGCATTCTGGACCATCGTGCGGAACTTGTAAATGTTATACGACTTGTCGCCTTTGCCAGAACGGATCTGATGATACAGGATGGGGAAACCGCTATCCAACAGGATAATGATGGTTGCGAGCGGAGTAAGAAGGACACAGATGACCAAACCGGCCAATGCAACAAAGATGTCGAGCAGCCGCTTCGCCAACTCGTAAAACCCGCCGACGCGCGCATCGTTCACAAAGGAACGGATGAGCCAATCCGATTCCAGGTGGTGGATGGGTACGCGTCCCAACAGTTCTTCGTACACGGTGGGCATGGGCACTACTTCCACCCCGCTCTCCTGGGCTTCCAGGATGGCTTGGAAAGTCTCACCTTGCATAGCGCCGGAGACCGCGATAATAATTTCAGTGACGGTTTCCGCCTCAACGGTTTCAAGCAGGCGGTCGTTTCCGGCCAGGATGGGGAATCCCTCTACATTTTTCCCAATCTTCTTCGGGTTGTCGTCCATGAAACCGACCATGAAGAAAGGCTGGGGACGCAGGTCTTTATAAGCCCGGGCGAGCGTTTCCCCAGCTCTTCCTGCCCCAATGACCAACACCCGGCGCAGGAAAGCCTGGGCGGTGAAAATCCGGATATAAGCCAGCCGCCACAGGAAAGTCAGGATGGATGCGAAAATCAGGAAAAAGCCGATGCCCCAGCGTGGCAATGAACCTTTTTGAGAAATGAGGTAAATCAGGGCGTAGAAAAAAACTCCGGCCAGAGCAGCGAAGGCGATCCCGCCGGCTGTTTGGCGCAGGTTCTTGGCACGGTGCAGGTCGTAGAGTTCAACCAGGAACACCATCCAGATGAAAGGAAGTAAGTAGAACCAGAGTTCAACACGCTCTTTCAGAAAGTTAAGCGAGAAACTCAGCCAGGCATCTTTTTGCCCCCAGAAATATAAACCGCCAAAAAGAGCAAGTACCGATACAAAAAGATCACCACTTAGGAGAATGGTACGTTGATCGCGCGGACTGACGCGCCATCCGTTTGGCTTGGGACGGTAAAGCGGTCGCATTATTTTTTCTCCGTGTCTTGATTGGTTAATACTCCCTTGATCATACTCCATAAAAAGCCGGCTCCCCAGGAAATATGCATGAAGGAAATTGCCAGAGGCAGACCAAGAACCAGGAAAAATTTCTTCTGTTTGAACGCTGCCTGGATCCCCGTGACAATCAGTCCGGATGCATAGAGACTGATTTCCACCACCAGCAAGACCCGGAATACGGGCAGGAAAATCCCCGGGATTGCCAACCCAATAAGACTAAGCACGAATAGCGGCGGGAGTCCCTGCCGCCAGCGCAGGGTGTCGGGATAACGACGTAGCATGCGCCACTTCCAGAATCCATAGCGCAAATATTGTTTTCCCAGCCCCGACAATGTGGCCCGAGCAAAATACACCGAACGGATGGATGGATCGAGCCAGACATTTCCGCCCGACTTGCGGATACGGGTGTTGAATTCATAATCCTCGTTGGAGAGCAGTGACTCGTCGAAAAAGCCGACCAGCGCCAGCAATTCCCGTTTGAAAGCCCCGAACGGAACTGTATCTACCGACGCAGATTTCTCTGTGTGACGATATAGCGCGTCGCCCACGCCCAGTGGGTGGGCGGCAGCAAGGGCGATTGATTGTGCCATCCACGTGTTCGCGCCAGGACGGATTTCCCACACGCCGCCCACGTTTTCTCCGAGACCAGCCGCCAGGTCTGACACACAACGCTCGATGTAGTCGGGATAAGGCATCGAATGCGCGTCGAGACGGACAATGATCTCCCCCTGGGTTATTTTCAAAGCACAATTCAGACCGGCCGGGATGTGGCGCTTTGGATTATCGACAACAGCAATGTGCAGGTCTTGGTGGGAATAGGCAAAGCCCACAATCTCTGCTCGCGTCCCATCGGTGGACATGCCATCCGCGATAACCACCTCGAGGTCGGCGCGCGGATATGTCTGGGCATAGATAGCCACGAGCAGCTTGCAAATGGTAGTTTTCTCGTTAAAGCAGGGGATAATAACAGAGACAGAAGTCATGGTTGTTTATTGGAAACAACAATATCTTTACTGCGTATTCCGAGGAGTAACCAGGTTCTCTTACGGGGCACGCGCCTTGGAGACAAGCGTACTCGTCTCGGGCGTGGTCAGCGGTAAATTAACGGTGAAAGTGCTGCCCCTCCCCGGCTCGCTGCGAACGCTTATTTTACCACCATGCGTCGCCACAATCTCTCTGACAATGGCCAGCCCCAGGCCGGACCCGTGTTTCCGACCACCGGGGCGGGAAGGATCGGCCTGATAGAACCGGTCGAAGATGTGCGTCAGGACCTCGGGCGAAATCCCTGCTCCAGTATCTGCCACCTCTATTTGAACCCCGGACCCAGCCTGAATGGCCCGAAGTGTGATGCTGCCCCCACCGGGCGTGAATTTCAAGGCATTTTCCACCAGGTTGGTGAAAACCTGACCTAGCCGGTCGCCATCGCCGGTGAATGCTGGCAGAGAGGTGGTTTCCACGCGAATATCCACGTTTCCGGCGTGTGCCTGCGGAGCGAACTTTTCAACGATGCTGTTGAGCAGGGAAGTCAGGTCCACCGGTGCACTCTGGAGGTTGAGCATACCGGCATCCATGTGGGCTAGATCGAGTAAATCGAGCACCATTCGGTGCATCCGCCCGGATTCATTGAAAATCACCTGAGCGGCCTGCTTCTGCTCTTCGGGTGTGTTTGCTGTGCCATCCAGCAGGGCCTGGGCAAAACCCTGGACGGAAGTAAGGGGCGTCTTCAATTCGTGACTGACATTGGCGACAAACTCACGCTGGGACTTTTGACTGGTTTGAACGCGCATGTTCATCTCGTTGAACGCCCGCGTCAGTTCCTTGACCTCGTGCGGACCTCCGGGTGTAATTGAATTTACTTCCGCCGACGGCATGCGCCGCGAAGCAACAACCACTCGTTGAAGCGGGTCTCCAATCCAGCGTGCCAATCCAAATGCCATCAGCAGAGATACCAATAAAGCTATCACCCCGGCTAACGTAAAAGGTGGAACAAGTTCATCTCGCAAAATGGTGAGTAGGGCAATTTTCGGTCGAGGGGTCGCCAGGACGAGGAAGTTTCCATCTTCCATTTGAGACACTGTATACAACCAAAGTTTGCCGCTTGAGTCGCGCAAGCCAACCCCTTTGAGCAATAACTGGAGTCGACGCGGAGATACAAAAGCGGATGCGCTTCCGTTGCGAGAATCGGCCAGAATTTCACGGTTGGAGTTGTACAATAATATCCGAATATCGAAAGTTTTATCGTATGTTTGCAGGGTGTTCTGAAGGGCGGTCGCTGGCAGACCGATCAAATCGGCCTGGCCGGTCAGGAGGACCGATTCGACCACTCGCAGCCGCGCGGTTGTCTGGCGAAAAGCCAGGGGACTGCGGATAAGATAAATAACCAGGATTACAGCCGTCACGAACAGTGCTCCCAGGATTACCAGGGCATAACTCAACCAGAGACGTGAACGAAGGGAAGAAAACATTAGTCCACCAGTTTATACCCGATGCCCGACACGGTCTCAATATGGACCGAACAGGCGTTCAGTTTCTTGCGCAGGTGGGCGATGTGGACATCCACGGTGCGGGTCTGGCCGTAGAAGTCAAAACCCCAGGCTTGCTGGAGCAGTTGTTCGCGGGTGAAAACGCGTCCGGGCTGCCCGGCCATGATGAACAGCAGCTCGAACTCCTGGGTGCGAAGTTCAAGAATCCGATCACCGACATGAATTTCTCGACTGGTGGCATCTATTGTAAGGTTGCCAATATGGATGGGCGCACCGGCCTGGACTGTGCGTTCGACCCTGCGCAGGATGGCTTTGACGCGCGCCACCAGTTCGCGCGGATTAAAGGGTTTGGTCAGGTAATCGTCGGCGCCCAGCTCGAGACCCAGGATTTTATCGATGTCCTCGTCACGGGCAGTCAACATGATGATGGCGACCGGATTATCCGCCGCGCGCAGGCGTCGACATACTTCAAAACCGTCCAGTTTGGGGAGCATTAGGTCGAGGATAACCAATGCCGGGTTCATGCGCTTCACGGCCTCCAACGCGGCCTCACCATCCCCGGCCGATTCCACCTGGAAGTTGTCACGTTCCAGGTACAAGCGGGCAAGTTGGATGATGGACGGTTCATCGTCAACGAGCAGGATCAGTTCGGAGGTCATATATTATGGCGACGGCTTCAATTTCGACAGTTCCACCTTTGGGAAGGGCAGCGGCTTGGATGGTGCTGCGTGCAGGTGGGTTTTCGGTGAAGAATTCGGCATAGACCGCGTTCATCTTGGTAAAATCAGCCATGTCTTTCAAGAAGACAATGGTTTTGACCACCCGCTCGAGACCGGACCCGGCATCTGCCAGCACGTTACGGATGTTGGTTAATGCCTGCCGGGTCTCCGCTTCGATTCCACCCGGGACGAGGCTGCCTGTGGAAGGGTCGAGACCGAGTTGACCGGAAGTGAAGACCAGGTCGCCGGTCTGGATGGCAATGGAGTAGGGGCCGATTGCCTTGGGAGCCTTATCGCTGGAAATGACTTTTTTATCCATTTTCACCTCTCGTGGACTAGATACATTGATTTTACTGCAAAAGATAAGCAGAGACACGGCCGGTTGGCGTGTCTCTGTAGAGTGGGGAATGAACTTATTACTGGGTGGCAGGCGCCTGTGTTTGTCGGTGAGTAGCGCGAAAGGCCATGACAGCTTCGCGCAGGGTCTGGCCGGTTTTATTCATGGCGAGGCGGGTATCCCTCAGCACCTGGCTGAGAGCTTTGATGGTCCCGACCGCCGTGGCGCGATCGGTCACATTGCCGTCTGCGTCGAACCCATTGTGGCTGGCAATGATGGCAGCCCCGGGGTTGTGAGCAGCCAGCACAACAGGGATGACAGCGCGAAAGGCATTAAGAGCAGCCTGGACGACGGAAGTGTCCCAGCCTTTTTGATTCGCCGTTTCAATTAGAGACTGTGCCTTGTTGGTGAACTCATCCGAATTGGCAAGCCGGTCGCTCTGGCGTTGGTAGGCAGTTTGTGTGCGATCCCAGATTCTTTCCAGGAGTGCGTTGTCCCGTGCGGGCATCGTCCCGGGGCTCTTGCGGGGAACCGGGACTACCCCATCGGCAGGCAGATTGGCAGGCGGGGTGGTTTCGTCATGGAAACCGGCTGCAGCGGCAGTGGATGGGAAGGCGGTCAGTCCGATGGCAAGGACCAGGGCTGCCAGGGCACACTTCTTGAAGAACAGGACGAGTTTGGGCATGTTTTTTTCTCCTTATGGGTTTGGTTTTGATGATTGCATTGTAGGTCTGTCATGTAACCGGAATATGGCGCAGTTGTAAAAAATTTGTAAATCGTCTTTTACTCTTTTGACCTTTGCTTGACAATCTCTCTCTCTGCGTGTAAAATCTCACCCGCTCAATTCAAAGAACGTTTACAGGCCGAGATAGCTCAGTTGGTAGAGCACACGACTGAAAATTGTGGTGTCGCCAGTTCGATCCTGGCTCTCGGCACTCTCGGCCAGATGGATAGGCCACTTGCGGGCGTAGTACAGTGGTAGTACGTCTCCTTGCCAAGGAGAAGGTCGTGGGTTCGAATCCCATCGCCCGCTCTTAAGTTTGAGGATTGCAAATTGTCGATCAGCATCCTCAATTTATGATCAACCAATGACCGGCGTCGTGGCCAAGCGGCAAGGCAAGGGTCTGCAAAACCCTCATCACGGGTTCAAATCCCGTCGACGCCTTAGAAAATAAAACGAGCCCTCGCGGCCTCGTTTTCGTTTGGGGAGTGATGGAAGGATTGATTTGCAAAACCCGATATGCAAAAATTGAACGAATCGCCTATAATAATTCTATGAGCAAGAAAGATTCATCTGATTCCCGGTTTGTAAGAATACCTGTCCAAAACAGTCTCCCGAAAGCAATTTCCCGGTCGAAGAAACGGGGAGAGAGTCTGCAAGGATCTGGGGATATTTTTCGCACCTTGATAGAAAATTTCCACGAAGTTGTTTTTACGATGGATCTTCAAGGTCGCTTTACATACATTAACCAGGTTATCGAAAAATTAACTGGATGCAAAGTGGATCAAGTCGTTGGTAGTACTTTTAAGCGTTTTATATACCTGGATGACTTACCCGGCTTGACTTCCAGTTTTAAACGCACCCTGGCTGGTCAACCAGAACCTTATGAGTTTCGGATTCTTAGTGGCAATGGTGAGATTCTCCATGTGCATTCTTCCAGCAGCTTGATCCAGGAAGATGGGAAAGCGGTTGGATTTGCCGGTGTCATGATAGAAATTTCAAAGCTAAAGCAAGCAGAACAGGCGGTGTTGGAGACAGAAGGAAAATATCACACCCTTGTCGAGCAAATTCCGGCTGCGGTTTATTCGGATGCAATCGATGATCCGAGTAAAACGATTTGCATCAGTCCGCAGATTGAGAGGATATCAGGATACACGCCGGAAGAGTGGATTGCCAATTCTGATCTCTGGGCAAATATTATTCATCCGGAAGACCTTGAGAAAGTTTGGGCCGAACATCTGGAGACCAACCGGACCGGTGAGCGATTCCTCGTCGAGTACCGAATGATTGCACGCGATGGCCATGTCGTCTGGGTTCGAGACGAAGCGACGATCCTGCATGATTCGAAGGGCAAACCGCTTTGCTGGCAGGGGGTGATGCTGGATATTTCCGAGCAGAAGCAAGCGGAAGTGACACTGCTCCAGCGCACAGAAGAGCTGGCTGCCTTCCAGGCTACTGCACTTGATCTTGCTCAACAACAGGATTTATCCTCCTTGCTTAACACGATAGTAGAACGTTCCAAGATGCTGCTCAAAGCGCCCTTCGGTTTCATTTATCTCTATGCACAAAAAACAAATGATCTTGAACTGACTGTTGAACTGGGCTCCTCAGGTACTCCCGGTGAGCGCTTGAAGATGGGAGAAGGCATGGCGGGAAGGGTGGCGCAAACCCGGCAGACGTTGATTGTGGACGATTACAGTACATGGGAAGGACGCTCATCCATTTTTAAGGATATGCCCTACCATGCAATAATTGAAGTACCCATGCTTTTTGGCGGCCAGTTGATCGGAGTTTTGGGAGTCTATGATTCCAGTGAAATGAAATGCAAGTTCACTCAAGCAGACGCACACATCTTGGAACTCTTCGCAGGGCAGGCTGCGAGCCTGGTCCACGACGCACGACTTGTCCAGGGGCTCCAATCGGAGCTAACAACGCGCAAGCAGGTGGAGGATTCCTTGCGTGAGGCTGAGGCGCATTATCGCGCCCTGGTGGAACAAATTCCCGCCATCGTTTATTCAGACTCGGCTGAGCAGATCGGTCATACTATCTATGTCAGCCCACAAATTAAAACGATGTTGGGCTTTGACCCGGAAGAATGGTCGGTAAACAACGACCTGTGGAATAAAGCCATCCACCCGGACGATCATGAGCGTGTTCTGGCGGAATATGATCGTACTTTTAATCAAGGAGAGACATTTTCCACCGAATATCGGATGATTTCCAGTTCCGGGCAAATTATTTGGGTTAGGGATAAAGCCGTTCTGATACGCGACCAATCTGGTCATCCATTGTTCTGGCAGGGAATCATGAGTGACATCACAGAACGCAGGCAGGCTGCGCAGGCACTCGAGGAAAGCGAAGAGCGTTATCGCCAGTTATTTGATCTTTCTCCCGATGCGATTGCGGTCCATCACGGCGGCAGGATCTTGCTGGCAAATGCAGCCGCCATGAACATCGTGGGTGCGACTACACCGGAAGAAATCATTGGCAAGCCGATGTTGGATTTCGTCCACCCGGATTATCGCAAATTGGTCATTGAACGAACGCGGCAGCAGATCGCAGAGGGGAAAGTGGTTCCTGTGATGGAAGAAAAATTTATTCGTCTTGACGGAACAGAAATTGATGTCGAGGTGACGGCCGCGCCCATCCATTTTCAGAATACTTTGGCGTCGTTGGTCATTTTTCGCGACATCACCGAACGAAAGAGGGCACAGGCCCTCCAGGAAGCAGTATATCGGATTGCGGTTTCAACCGAGACAACCAAGTCTTTGAATGACCTGTTCCCGCAAATCCATGGAATTATTTCTTCGGTGATGCCTGCCGATAACTTCTATATCACTCTTTATGACGAAGAACATAATGTTCTGCGATTTCAATATTTCAAGGATGACCTGGATGAGCCGTATCTGAATGAGATCCAGCCCGGACAAGGATTAACTGCCTATGTCTTGAGGACAGGCAAATCCTTGCTCTGTACCCAGGCGGTTCATAATGAATTGGAGCGACAGGGTTCAGTAAAACTGCTTGGAGTGCCTTCCGCGATCTGGCTGGGTGTGCCGCTGATAATTGAGGGGAAAACAATCGGCGCAATGGTCGTTCAGCATTATTCCGATCCGGATGCATATGGCGAAGGTGATCAGCACATGCTTGAGTTTGTCTCCACGCAGGTTGCAGTTGCGATCAATCGCAAACAGGCTGAGGATGCTTTGCAGCGGCAGCTAAGCGAATTAACCGTTCTGCATGCTGTTTCAAATATCGCTGCCAACGCCTCCAGTGTTGATCAATTGGTTGAGCAGGTAACTCAGATTATTGGTAATGCAGTGTATGTGGATGATTTCGGTGTGGCTTTGTTTGACCAGGAAAATAGGGGGTTAAGGCCTCATCCTTCATATCATGGCAAATCTATTGAAGCGATGTCATTAATTCCTCTATCAACAGGGATTGTGGGTTATGTGGCTTCCACAGGTGAGCTTTATTGCGCTGCAGATGTGCGGAGTGATCCTCACTACCTGAACACTCTCCCTGAAACCCGCTCGGAATTATGTGTTCCGATCAAAGTGGGTAATAAGCTGATTGGTGTGATCAATGCTGAAAGTCGTCAACTCAACTTCTTTCGCGAAGAAGATGAACGCTTGTTCAATACGATCGCTGGTACGCTTGCAACTGCCATAGAAAAACTGCACTTGTTTGATGCAGAGCGCACTCGTCGCCAGGAGGCCGAGACGCTGCGCGAAGCTGCCGCAGCAGTGGCTTCGTCGCTGGAATTAGATCAGGTTCTTAATACTATCCTGATTTCATTGAAACGGGTTGTTCCGTATGATAGTGCCAGTGTCATCCTGCTGGATGGAGAAAATTTGCGCTTGATGGCTGTGCAAGGCTTCGATCATCCAGAAAAACTTATTAACCAAATAGTACCATCAAAAGATTTTCCATTTAGAAAAAACCAGAAGAAAGACAAGCCGATCATTCTGGCAGATGCTAGAGCCGACTCGCGTTTTCAACAGCGGGCGGAGACCGGATATGTGCGTGGCTGGATGGGTGTTCCTCTGACTGTGCGTAAAAAGGTGATTGGCTATATTACTCTCAATAGTCGCAAGCCATCTGCTTACCACGCGGACAGCGCTGCACTGGTCCAGGCTTTTGCAAATCAGGGGGCGAATGCCATTGAGAACGCCCGTCTGTACGATCAAGCAATTCAGGCAGCGGAACGACGAGCCATCCTGCACCGGGCCAGCCAGGAGATTGCTCAAGCCAGCCAGGACCCTGAACAGGTTTACGCGGCAGTTCATCGGGCGGCAGTGCAATTGATGCCAGCAGAAGCATTGGCTATTACATTATTAGAGGAACAGAGCCAGGAGACAGTTGGGGTTTATCTGGTGGATAAGGCCGGACGCTCACCGGTGGATCGTTTCCCTGGGAGCGTTGGGTTGTCCGGACTGGTAATCTCAACCGGTAAGTCGGTTATCACCAACGATTTGACGGTGGATCCGATTCCTGGCAGTATTCACTTTGGTGAGGAAGGTGAGGTCCGGTCAATCCTGGCAGTTCCTTTGCGTCTGGGCGAAAAAGTGATTGGCATGTTATCGGTCCAAAGCTACCAACCCCATGCGTATACTGACGATGATCAAGCCCTATTGGAAATGTTGTCAGCCCACGCCGCTGTGGCCGTAGAAAATGCGCGCCTTTATGAAGAAACCTTCCAGCGGTTGAAGGAACTGCAAGCGGTCAACCATATTTCAACAGCATTGCGCACTGCACAAACTGTTGACGATATGCTCCCCAGCCTTCTGGACGAGACCCTGAAAGTATTGGGAAGCGACTCGGGGGTGATCTGGCTCTATGACCCGGTTGGTGGTGTATTGAAAGAAAATGTTTCGCGCGGCTGGTTCGCAACATTAAAGGAAACACCTCTCAAACCCGGCGACGGGATTGCCGGGACTGTCTTCAAGACCGGGCAGGTGAGTGTGTCCAAAGAATTCGCTACCGACCCTCTCACGCTCGAAAGCGTACGCGCCCGGTGCCCGGTCGGTTGGGGCGGAGCATGCGTTCCAATTCGGACCGGTCGGGAGACCATCGGTGTATTGTTTGTCTCAGTCGAATTACCGCGCCAGCTTCAACCGGACGCGGTTCACCTGCTGGTCACCCTAAGTGAAATGGCCGGGATTGCAATCCGTCGTGCCACCCTTCACGATCAGACGGAGCGCCAGTTGCAGCGTCTGGCTTCGCTGCGCGCGGTTGACATGGCAATAAATACCATTCTCGACTTGCGGGTGACCCTGGGTATCCTGATTGACCATATTATCTCCCAATTAAAAGTGGATGCAGTCAATATCCTGCTCATCAATCCGAATTCCCCAACACTTTACTGTGCAGCCAGTTCCGGGTTCCGTTCCGATGCTTTCAAGAACACGCGTTTGTACATTAGTGATAGTCTTGCTGGTCAGGCGATCCGCACGCGCACAACCATCCATATCTCCAACCTGAGCGATAGTAAATTGCTTCAACGTGGACAGGTGCTGGCCGATGAAGGTTTTGTGACATACTTTGGCGTTCCACTCATTGCCAAGGGACAGATGAAGGGCGTCCTTGAAACATTTCATCGAAGTCCTATGGAACCGGACTCTGAATGGCGGAGTTTCCTGGAAACCCTTGCCGGCCAAGCGGCGATCGCCATTGATAACTCTGTTTTGTTCGAAGAACTCCAGCAGACCAACATGAATCTCTCCCTGGCTTACGATGCGACCATCGAAGGCTGGTCAAAAGCGCTGGACTTGCGTTCCCAGGAAACGGAGGGTCATACTTTGCGTGTTACCGAAATGACCTTACAACTGGCGGATATCATGGGCATCAATTCCGCCGACCTGGTCCATATCCGTCGCGGCGCACTCCTGCACGATATTGGAGAAATGGGCGTTCCCGAAAGCATCCTGAACAAAGCTGGCCCACTGACCGAAGAGGAATGGATTCTCATGCGCCGCCATCCCGAATTTGCATTCGAAATGCTTTCTCCCATTACTTTTCTGCTCCAGGCGCTTGACATTCCCTTTGGCCATCATGAGCGCTGGGATGGCTCAGGTTATCCGCGTCATTTGTCGGGAGAACAAGTCCCCTTGGCGGCACGGATATTTGCAGTCGTGGATGTGTGGGATGCCTCGATATCCGCTCGCCCCTACCGCAAGGCTTTGACGAAAGCAGCCGCGACTGAATTTGTACGTAAGAACATTGGAAAACTCTTCGACCCCCGGGTGGTTGAGACATTTTTACGAATGATTGCAGGTCCCCCGGTTCCAGCGAATCAGTCCCGGAACTCGCACGGGGCACGGGGCGAATGATCAAGCCCGCTAGATTTTGCGGGAAACAGTATAGTCTGCCAAGTCTTCCAGTGCTTGGCGCTCGACCCCGTCCGGCATCCCAGCCAACGGCTGGAGAGCTTTCTGGATGTATTCCTGCGCTTCGTCCAGCGATTTCTTGATCCCTGAACTCTTACGCACTGCCAGCACCAATCGTTCCATTCGCTCGTGTTCGCTGCAAAACCCGCCGGTGAGACTGATGACATCCGGGTCGTCGGGATGGGCTTCCGCGTAATAAATCGCCGGGAGTGTTACCAGGCCCTGTAACAGATCCGAACCGACCGGTTTGCCCACTTCCGCCTGTTCCCCCGTAAAATCCAGTACGTCGTCCACGATCTGAAATGCCATGCCCAGGTTGTACCCATACTCCCGCATGGACTCGACAACAGTTTCGGTGACTGGGCTGAGCATGGCTGCAGTGCGCGTGGTCATCTCGATGAGCGAGGCAGTCTTGGCATAAATGCGTTTGTAGTAATTTTCGCGGCTTGTCAGCCCGCGGGTGGTTAACAACTGGGTCAACTCGCCGTTAACGATGACTGCCAGCGTTTCGGCGAAGAGTTTCATCAGAGGCAGGTGGTCGGTCTCGGCGGCCAGTTTGGCGGCTCGGGCAAAGATGAAATCGCCGGTTAGAACGGTGGCCGGGGGCGACCAGCGAGCGTTCAGGGTGGGGTTGCCACGTCGCAGCAGGGCGCCGTCGATCAGGTCGTCGTGGACCAGGGTGGCGGTGTGCAACAGTTCCACTGCGGCTGCCAGGGTGATATATTTATCTTGGGGTGCACCCAGCATCTGGGCGGTCAGCAGACCGAGGGTCGGGCGGATGCGTTTACCACCGGAGGAAAGCAAATGCTCCAGTGCAGCTCCCAGGTCGGGGTGAGCGCGGTCGGATTGGACACGCAGGAGCGCTTCGACCTCCTGGAGTCCTTTCTGAACGGGTGTGAAAAATGAGGCAGTATTCAAATATTTAATCCCAGGCTAAGAGTCGCTGTGCATTCTGGCTGGTTGCTGTGGCAACCTGCTCAATTGTGCAAGAGAACAATAAAGCAATTTTATCAGCAATCAGGCGTACGTAAGCCGGTTCGTTTCGTTTTCCTCGATGGGGATGCGGGGCAAGGAACGGCGCGTCCGTTTCAATCAAAATGCGATCCAGCGGTAAAGCCGCCAAGAGTTCCTGCCGCCGCTGCCCGTTTTCGAAGGTGACAGGTCCAGTCACGCCCACGTAGAAACCGAGACTGATTGCAGCCCGCGCCATTTCCAGAGTCCCGGAGAAGGAGTGCAGCACCCCTGCCCTTTCGACCAATGGACTCTTTTCCCGTCTCAAGCCTACCCCCCATTCCTGCAGGATTTTCAGCAAATCTGAGGCGCAGGTTCCACCCGAGGCATCACCTTTTTCCCGGCAGTGGATGACGACAGGTAGTTGGAGTTCGGCAGCTAGGGCCAGCTGTTCATTCAGCACTTTCCTCTGATGGTTGTGCGGGGCGGAAGCCCAGTAGTAGTCCAGGCCGATCTCACCGATGGCAACAACTTTATGGCTGAGAGATAATTCCCGCAGGGCAGAAATGGTTTGCACGTCCCAGGGCAGCGAGTCGTTTGGGTGGACACCGATTGCGGCATACAGCATCCGGTGGCTCTCCGCCAGTTTGAGGGCGGACCGGCTGGAGGTCAAGGTGAGACCCGGGATCAGGATGCGGGTCAGACCAGCCTGTTCTGCGCGACGCAGGACTTCGGTTCGATCGGTATCGAATTTTTCCACATCCAAATGGCAGTGCGTGTCGGTAAGTGGCATGCGTTCCAGTTATTTCAATCCTGCCACTTTCAGCCCGTCCTGCAAAATTGCCTCCACCAACTCTTTGTGCGTGGTCTCGCAGTAGACGCGCATGATCGGCTCGGTTCCGGAGAAGCGAATGAGCATCCAGCCGCCGTCTTCCAGCTTGAACTGGAAACCATCCACGGTGACCAGCTCGGTCACTTTCAGGCCTCCGATGGTCCTGGGGTTGGCCTTCATGATCATGGCCTGGCGATCAAGGCGGTCACCTGTGAAGGGGGTATCAACCCGGTCGTAGAAATGCTCGCCGACTTTGGTGAATAACATTTCGAGCAGTTGGGTGGGCTTTTTGCCGGTGCGGACCATTAAGTCGAGCATGTACAGGCCGGCTAGGATGCCGTCCCGTTCGGGGACGTTACCGCGGAAGGCGTATCCGCCGCTCTCTTCACCGCCGATAAGGGCGTTTGTCTCGGTCATCTTGGGGGCTACATATTTGAAGCCCACTCCCGTCTCGATGACCGGGACGCCGTAAAGCCTGCCCAGTTTGTTGAGCATGGTGGTGGTGGAAAGCGTCTTAACGATGGTGCCGCGCTCGCCCCGAATTTCGAGCAGGTAGTAGGCCAGCAGGGCAAAGACCCGCAACTGGTTGACGAACTCTCCGTTCTCGTCGCCGATGCCGCAGCGATCGGCGTCGCCGTCGGTGATGAGCAGGATATCGGCGTGCTGTTCCACTGTGGCCTTCAGTCCCGCGTTGATGTTCGGCGGGATGGGTTCGGGGCGTTTCATTTCAGGGAAGGACGGGTTGCGCTCATTGTGGATCTCGAGTACTTTGGTTTTTCCACCTGCCAGTAAACGTGGGAAGTAACCGGCTCCGTTCCCCCACATAACGTCCACCATCACGGTCAGACCAGCGTCCTTGATCGGCTGCAGATTAATCATTTTGTGGATGTGCTCGATATAGGGGGTATGGGCGTCGAATTTAACGATTTCTCCCGCCGCTTCTGCCTCCATGGTGGTTTTCCGTTTTACGTTCTCCACGGAATCGGGAATGAGCGCTTCGATCTTGAGCAGACCATCTGGATCAATGGCTCCCCCGGTTTCATTGCGAACCTTGAAGCCGTTATCGGTGGGCGGGTTGTGCGAGGCGGTGATGTTGACCGCGCCGCAGGCGTGCTTGTCCACCACCGCAAAAGCGATGACTGGGGTGGGAGTGGCACTGTCTGTTAAATAAACCTTGAAGCCATTGCCCGCCAGCACCTCGGCGGTAGCCGCGGCGAAGAACTCGCTGTCGAAGCGCTTGTCGTACCCGACCACGATCCACATGCCTTTTCGGCCCTTTTCGAGCATATAGGAGGCATAGCCCTGGGCGCAGCGGCGGACGTTATCGAACGTGTATTCTTCGGCGATCATGCCGCGCCAGCCGTCTGTGCCGAATGTGATTTTGAATGCCATTGCGATACTCCTGAAAAAAGATGCCCGGAGGATTATAACAGGTAGAGGAAGTCGGGAAAAGAAAGGATCAACCGTTTGGGGAGATGCAGGTTTGGGAAGCGAGGAATGGTTCCTCCTATTTGACAATCCCCCGCCCCAACCTGACACGAATGCCCCCGTTCACCAGGTTCAGCGACGCATCCATCTTGACCTGCATCTGGCCGAGCAGGACAGGGTCACTGCATAACACCGACAGGTTCCAGCCGGGACAATTCTGGCGGAGTACATTTCCGAATTGAGCGTACAGGTTGCGCAGGTCTTTGCCTTCGCTTAGGCGCAGTCCGTAGGGGGGGTTTGTTACGACCCAACCGATATTATCAGGCGGTGTGATGGACGAGACGGCCTGGCACTTGAATTCGATGTGGTCAGAAACCCCGGCGCGTTCGGCATTGCCGTGAGCCATTTTGATCGCGCCCGCATCCCGGTCGGAGGCCAGGATGATCGGCGGCTGACCATGGAGGGTGGAGGCGGAAGCGTGGAGGGTTTGCCAGAGGGGTTGGTCGAAATTGGGCCAGTCCATGAAGGCGAAGCGGCGCTTGATGCCCGGCGGGATGCCGAGCGCCAACAAGGCAGCTTCGATGGGAATTGTCCCGGAGCCGCAGAAGGGGTCGAGCATCGGGGAAGCCTGGTCCCAGCCAGAGGCCATCAGCAGGGCGGCGGCCAGGGTCTCGCGTAGAGGGGCTTTGGCCACCGCCTGGCGGTAGCCGCGTTTATGCAGAAGGGTCCCGGACGAATCCACGCTGACGGAGCATTTATCGTCGGACAGTCGTACGACGATCAACTGCGGTGGCTGGGCAGTCTGCTCATCCGATTTGAGGAGCGGGGAGGCTGTCCCCAGCCGCTCCTCCAGTGCCGCGGACACGCTGCGCCCCACGGCATCCGAATGGTAGAGTTTCGAATTGTGACAGGTGACATGCATGGAGAGCGGCTGCCCGGGGCTGAGGAAGCGTTCCCAGGGCAGGCGGGAGGCTCTTTTTTGAAGTTCGAGGAAGGTGGTGGCGTAGAAAAAATTGCCCAGCCGGGCCAGGATGCGGCTGGCGGTGCGCAGGTACAGGTTGGCGCGGTAGAGGGCGGTCAGGTCGCCTTTGAAGAGCACACCGCCGGGTAGGGTGGCACGCTCAAGGTCCGGGAAGAGGCCGCCCAGTTCCTGTGCGGTGAAGGGTTCCAGTCCGGGGGCGGATACGGCGAAGAATGAGTCCATAAAACCTTTCATGCCCATTCCGTACCCTCATTTTGTGCTGAATTGCGTACAAAAGAGGGCAAACGAGGAAGGTTACGAAAACTCCGTGGCGGCTTTGCGCGTCACGATATCCTTCTGATGTTCCTTACGGCGTGGGTCCTTCTCTACGAAGATCGGACGGCGGGTGAAGGGGTCGAGCTCGGTGTGGTACATCAGGCTGGCGTAGGTGGACGGGGTGGGGGTGAAGATCTGCACCTGCTCGGGGTTGACGTGCAGTTTCTGGCTGGTGAAGCCTTTCAAGCGTACCATGTCTTGCGCGCTGCAGCCGGGGTGGGCGGCGATGATGTAGTAGGTGAGGAACTGGGGCTTGCCCGCCGCCCGGCTCAGGCGGTCAAACAGGTCCTTGAATTTCAGGAGCGGCTCGCTGCCGGGTTTGCCCATCAGGTCGAGCACATTGATTTCGGTGTGTTCGGGAGCCACTTTTAACTGGCCGGAGACATGCTGCTCGACGATCTCGCGCAAGTACGCCTGCCCGCAAAGCGCATCACCCAGGATCATGTCGTAACGCAGGCCGGAGGCGACGAACACCTTCTTGACTCCCTTCAACTGCCGGATCTGGCGGAGAAGTTCCAGTTGCGGACGATGATCCAGCTCCAGCAGCGGGCAGATTTGGGGGAAGAGACAGCGTTTGGCCGGACAGGCACCGTTCCTGAGTTTCCTGCCGCACTCGAATCCATACATGTTGGCGGTCGGCCCGCCCACGTCCTGGATGTAGCCTTTGAATTCGGGATGGTTGATGATGCGCCCGGCCTCATCCAGGATGGACTTCTGACTGCGCCAGCGGACGGTACGTCCCTCGTGGACGGCGATGGCGCAGAAGCTGCACTCGCCGTAGCAGCCACGATGGGTGGAAATCGAGAAGCGGATGGTTTCCAGCGCCTTGACCTGGCCTTGGGCTTCATAATATGGATGCTGGGCGCGCTCGAAATCCAGGGCGTAGACTGCGTCCAGCTCGGACTGGCTCTGGTGGGGGGCGGGCGGGTTCTGGACCAGGAACCGGTCGCCGTGCTGCTGGCAGAGCCCGCGCCCGCTGACGGGGTCGTTGTTCCTGTAGAAGGTGTGGAACATATCTATGAAGGCCAGCTTGTCCTGTGCGACAGTTTCGTAGGATGGTAATTCAATATAACTATCAGGCTGCTCTTTGGAGATGTAGCACAGGCCGCGTACTGCGCGCGGGTCCGCCCCATCCCGCAAGGCGGCGGCGAATTCCAGGGTTGCTTTTTCGGCCATGCCGTACAGGAGGTAATCGGCCTTGGCGTCGAACAGGACGGAGCGCCGGATGGCGTTGTCCCAGAAATCGTAATGCGCCACGCGCCGCAAGCTGGCTTCGATCCCACCCAGCACGATGGGACGGGAGGGCTGGCTGGGATGGAAGCGTTTGGAAAAGCGCCGGATGAGGTTGGCGTAGACGATCGTCGCCCGGTCGGGACGGCGGGTATTCTCACCGCCGGGGGTGTAGTCATCCGAGCGGCGCGGTTTCTTGAGGGCGGTGTAGTTGGCGACCATTGAGTCAATGCTGCCGGCGGATACCCCCCAGAACAAGCGCGGCTCTCCGAGACGGGAGATATCGGCATCCATTTTCGGGTCGGGCTGGGCGATCACACCGACATGATAGCCGTTGTTGAGCAGCACTTTCCCGATGACGGCTGCCCCAATAAAGGGGCTATCTATGTAAGAGTCGCCGGTCACCAGGATAACGTCCAACCGAAGGTCCCAGCCCAGGTGTTTGATTTCTTCGGTGGTTGTGGGGAGAAACATGGGCTGATTATAGTGCAAATAAAAACGTCCGGGCAGGCGACCCGAAGGCACCCGGACGGGGAGAGAACCCACCAGGGTAAAGCGCAGGTCAATTATTTAATTCAGGGCTTACGATATTTTTTCACCATTTGCGCGAAAACCGAATATTACCCCTCCGCCTTTTTTAGGTAGGGCATGTAGACCCAACCGCTTTCATCCGCCAGCTGTCCCCATTCGCCTGAGATCTGTGTGATAAAGACAATTGGTGTTTCACTTCGCCAAATAGTTTTAACCAGGGCAGTGCTCGAGCTCGGGCCGCTGCGGACATTGATTCCGTTCACCTGTCTGCCATTATAAATAGCAAACCCATACATTGTCCCGACAGGTGGAGGAATGGGAATGGACAAGTCCTGAATTGGAATGGTCGTAACAATCGCAGCATTGGTTGGGTTACCATCCAGATTGGCTTGTGCCCAGGCCTGCTTGAAAATATCAATCGGTACTTCCAGACTCTCCCCTCTTCCGGTAGTGTAAGGGTCATTTATGCAGATATTCTTTATGTCCATGCCAACCACCACAACAAAATGTGCGCCGAGGAAGCCGGTCTTCTCGGTCAGTTTAGCCTTGACCAGTGGGGCATAGTGGATGAGGGCAATGGAAAGCCGTTGTTCGATTAGAACATCAAACAGGTCATGGACAGCCAGATCAACCATCCACTTGTTCCTGACCTTGTAAGTCAATAGGATCGCCTGCAGGCCACCAGCGGAAAGCGAGACATCTCCAGAAGGGGCAATCTTATCGTAGAACTGGTCTACGGTCAGATCTTTTCCCAGGTTGTAGGCATTTAGCACCATCAGGGTGCTGGCTGCGCCGCAATCATTATTGTGCTGTAATGCACCTGGCAGGATTTGCGATCTGTACGGGACAGGAAGAATATTCATCTCAACCTCACGCATGTTTGAAAATGACCCGCTGACAAATGATGAGCCAATATTAAGAAAATAGTTTTGCTTGAGTGGAAGCTAAAGAGGCTGTTCGTTTCTGATTATCTATATGATTTTGGGCTATATACACTCGCTTCCAATGACAAGCACTCATTATAACCCGGTATTTTACCGGTGTATCGGTTGGTTGAGCCATGTATGGTGCAATCACCGGGCACCAGGATAAGTTCCAACCGAAGGTTCCAACCCAGGTGGCTCGTCATGCCAGCCTGCCAAGAGAAAGTCCGGGCAGGGTTCCCGGCGGCACCCGGAGACACTTTCTTACCGCTGCTTCCTTTCGGACCTGACGGGGTTCGAAAGGCTCCGCCGCGCCGGACCCACCCGGACAGGGAAAGGATACCCCAAGGTAGTGGGCATGTCAATCGTTTCTGCGGTTTATTGTGCAAAAAGTAATGCACATGTGTGAATCGGACCTTTGTCTTTGTTTACATGAACTCCCGTCCTTTCTATGGAACTAGAGTAAAATATTCACGGTATTAATTTGCTTAAGTCATCTTTTTCAAGTTGCCTCATAATTTGGAGAATCAATGCAACGATTCAACTCACCCCAGAGCAATTCTGTTTATTGGACTAAGATTACTGTTTCCTTTTTAACAGTGATCTTTTTAATTGTGTCTCTGGTCCAGCCGCAAATTAAGGTCTTGGCTGCCGCTTTGCTGACCATCGCACCTCTTACTTGGGACGTGGTTGGTTTGGACAGTGTACCTTCTCAGATGCTGGCTGGTGCCGGTCCGAACAACTTCCCGGTGGGAGCGCGGGTGTGCAATTCTGGTGATGCTGCAGCCACCAATGTATTATCGTCGTTTGTTTGGGACCCTGCAGATCCATCACCTTCAATATATATAAATTCTCGTCCAGGTTCGCTGACTGAATTCACCGTTTTGAATGGCCGTGTCGTACCGAGTCTGGCGCCTGGTAGTTGTTATGATTTTGTTTATGAAGTTCAGATCACGCGCAATTCATCTGCGTACGATACACACCGCCGATACTATATTACTACCACTGCAACCGGGCTTGGGACAAGCAGCACTTCCAAACCGCGCGAAATCTACGTCGAACACCTTATCTCGCAGAACCGCAATGCCACCACGAATATTAAACTGGATGGTGTGTCGATCCCGGCCGGCGGAAGCATGTCCTTGATGGTTGGCAACACCTATCAGATTGAACTGTACGGCTCCACAGCCACGCAGGGCTATAACCAGATCGAGAGTTTTGTCAATTTCTCCAACACCATTTTCCAGATCCTTTCTGTTTCGACTCTCTATTCGGCCGATTCCTCGCTCCCTTCCGAGGGGGGATACGTTCCCAACCCGAGTGACATGCTATATGGCGATGGCTGTCTCTGGGATGACGACCCATCCAGCCCGACTTACCGCTCCTGCACAGGGATAGATGGCAAGGCGGGTGGCGACATAAAGGTTACATTTTCCATCAAGATAATTGGAGGAACGGGTACCACCGAAACACTCCACAGCCTGATCTATGACTTCTCTGGCAGCAGTTACCACTACAACGCCGATTACTCCGTCACCGGCCGTATTGTCAATATTATTGGCCCCTCGAGTGTCACCATCCAGAAAACATTTACTCCCAGGGCGATCGCTCCTGGCGGCACTTCAATCATGACGATCAAACTGACCAATCCGACCTCGGAGACTATTTATGGGGTCAATTTTACAGATACTTTCCCGGCTGGACTGGCTGTTGTTACCCCCGGTACAACCTCGGTCTGCAGTGGTTCTCTGGTAACAACGTCAAATACAGTTTCGTTCTCGGGTGGTACATTGTCCCCGAACAGTGTTTGTACCACCACATTGAATGTGACAGCCGCATCTGCAGGAACGTACCCTAACACCACCGACCATCTTTTTATCAACACTTCAATGGATACTGGCAATTTCGGCAGTGACACATTGACGGCTGCCTCCACACCGGATTGCATTCTCAACCAAACAATTGCGAATTGGACCGTTCCGGTCGGGACCATTTCCAACCCACCAGACGCGGCAGGTGGAATTCCGACTACCAAAGCCTCCAATGTTTCCATTGCTACCACCTCTGCCTTTCTACCTCTTAGGACAAGCATTGTCACTACCGGCGGTTCGAATGATTCTACTGCGTGGTCAACCTGGGGATATAGTGGATCGGGTCAGTATGTAGATTTCGTGATTGACACGAGTAAATACAGCGGCGTTTCCATGAGTTTTTATGTAAAAAATGATGGCATATCCCAGGGGCCAACAAGCCTGGTAGTTTCTTATAATACCGGATCAGGATTTACAAATATCCTTTCTCTCACAGACCCTGCAGACACTTTTACACTTCATACAATTGATTTTACTGGAAAAACGAACACGAGTGGCAATACCACTTTTCGATTGATAGCGACTGGTGCGAATAATAATAATCAAGGTGCAGGATTGGTTTATGATGATATTAAATATATCGGCTGCGGCATCCCTGCACCCGCGCCAACCATAACCAAATCCTTCCTGTCCGATCCAATCATTAAAGGTACAACTTCCACGATCAGGTTTTCGATCAACAACACCTCGGCTGGAAACCAGGCACTAACTGGAATCGCTTTTTCGGATGTTTTGCCAGCGGGACTTTCCATCGCCACCTTATCCAATTCGGTGTGCAATGCGGGTACGCTAACCACGACCGCGGGAACAAGAACGATCGCATTGACGGGCGGGTCCCTTGCCGCGGGAGGCAGTTGTAACTTTGATGTGACTGTGACAGGGACAACACAGGGACATTACGATAATGTCAGCGGTTACATCACATCCACTCAAAGCGGCACATCAACCAACTATGCCACCGATTCCATGACTGTTATTGCTCCGACCTCCCTGGCCAAATCATTCTCCCCCGGCTCGATCTTCACGGGTAATGATACAACGCTGACCTTCATCATTACCAATCCAAACCTATCCAGTTCGCTGAACGGAATTGGATTTACGGATATTTTGCCCGCTGGCGTGACAGTAGCTACCAGTGGACCAACTTCAACCTGTGGAGGTTCACTCTCTACAACAATGCCAAGTACGGTCTCCTTCTCTGGTGGGTCGTTGGCGGCAAATAGCAGTTGTACCTTCAATGTAACTGTAACAGGTGCATACGCCGGGACAATAATTAATTCGACAAATGCTGGCGTTTCCTCTACCGAGGGCGGCAATGGAAATATTGCCTCCGCCTCTTTGGTTGTAAATGATCAGACCGCATTGATCGACCTGACCAAACAGGTATCCACCAGCGCCAGCGCACCATGGACCACATTGGTGGGCCAGACGGTATCCGCCAATATCTATTACCGATTCAGTGTTTATAATGCCGGGGATCTCCCGTTCTCTGAGATCAGCGTCAGCGACGCAACTCTACTGGGGCTGGGCTTTGCCCCGGCCTCCTGCGCCTGGAAAGACTCGTCCGGCGCGGAGTTGACATTTCCTCTGATATCGGGCGATACGGCCTATTGCATTCTGGGACCAACACCGGCAGTAGCTGGTTTCCACTCGAACACAGCGCAGGTCATAGGCACCTATGCCAGTGGTACCAAGGCCGCATCTTCGTCGGCAAGTTATGGGACTCCCCAGTTGACGCTCACCAAGAGTGTTACCGAAACATATTTCATCTCAGGCACAACCTTGCATTATGGTTATCTGGTGAAAAATACAGGTTTTGTGTCCCTGCTTGGACCGGTAACCGTGTCCGATAATAAAACTGGGGTGACTTGCCCTGCCGTGAACACGGTGGGTGATTCTGATGATTGGTTGGATGTAGGGGAAAGCATCACCTGCAATGCGCCCTATGCCATCCTGCCTACGGATTTAACGGCTGGTTTCGTGAAGAACCTGGCTCAGGCCGCGGTCAGCGGTGTGAACTCGAACCCGGATACCAAAACCGTCCAGAAAGCTCCAGACCTGACGGTGACAAAGTCGAACAACCTGACTGGGAATCTTACCCTGGGCGGTACATTCGTATGGAAATTGACCGTCTCGAGCTCCCCGAATACGAAAACGGCCACTTTTTCAAACACGCAGACTGTCCTGACGGATGACCTGCCTGCCGGTCCAACCTATGGACCAGTGACTGTGACGCCGAGTGTGACGAACCTGAGCTGCACAATCATTTTAAATGTGTTGAAATGTACGGCCAGCGAAGGTGACGTATCGATCCTCACTGATACATCGTTCGAAATTACCTTTAATGTCACTCCCGCGGCTGCAGGCACTTTGATAAACCCGGCGACCACCTGCAAAGTGGACCCGAGCAATTCGACCCCTGAAACGGATGATACGAACAACCTTTGCGGCCCGGACACGGTCATCGTGGACAATGCGACCCCGACGGTAACGACCGATATTCACAATGTGAACCATGATATCGTTATATCGGTTTTGAAAGGTGCATTGGTGCACGATAGCGCAAGTGTGTTGGGCTTGTCATCACCCTTTTCCGTTCCAGGCGGCACAATTGACTTTACTTTCTACCCGACAATTGATTGTTCGGGTACGGGGGCGGCCTCTGGCTCGGGGATCGCATTGTCAGGTGGTGTAGCGCATCCCTCGAGTTCTCAAGGTCCCCTGAGTGGCGGTTCCTATTCATTCAAGGCACACTACAGCGGGGATTTAAACTATCTTGCCGCGGACGGCCCGTGTGAGCCGTTGTTTGTGGAGGAGCCGGCACTGACGCTGGTGAAGAGCGTCACGTCTGGTGACCCGTTCAGCGTGGTGGGTGCTGTGATCAGCTACGGTTACGTGATCAAGAACACGGGCAACGTGACCCTGAGCGGTTCGTTCACTGTGAGCGATGACAAGGCAACGGTGACCTGCACGCAGCCTGGGGACGGAGCGCTCTCGCCGAACGAGACGATGAGCTGCACGGCGAGCTACACAATAACTCAGGCCGACCTGGACTCTGGCTCGGTCACGAACATTGCATCGGCTTCGAACGGCACGGTGACATCCCCGACCGACACCGAAACCGTGACTGCTGTGAAGGGTCCTGCGCTGAGCATAGTAAAGACTGCCACCCCGGGCACGTACAGTGCTGTGGGTGCTGTGATCAGCTACGGTTACGTGATCAAGAACACGGGCAACGTGACCCTGAGCGGTCCGTTCACTGTGAGCGA
>Ga0315273_10000031_pt1 | contig 114025 bp, 113 predicted proteins | sample YL17G02_0_MG_FD_205753 | JGI IMG/M metagenome (GOLD analysis project Ga0315273, IMG submission 205753) | Sediment microbial communities from Yellowstone Lake, YNP, Wyoming, USA - YL17G02_0 | ecosystem: Environmental > Aquatic > Freshwater > Lake > Sediment | place: USA: Wyoming | collected... | reverse complement strand
CCCCGTCTTCGTCACCGTCACGTCCTGGTTGAAGGAGGTATCGATAGTGTTGAAGGAGTCGACCGCGTAGACGTTGAATGTCACCGTGTCCCCGGCGGTGGCCGAGGCGGGAACGTTCGCGAAGACGAACTTGACCGCGCCGGCGGCGACGGTGAGGTTGTCCGTCGCGTCGGCGATGCCCGCCGCGCCGTCGGGAGCGACGGGGTTGTCGGAGGCGGTCACGGTGAAGGTCCCGGGGACCGTATCGTAGTACCAGAACGGGGTCGAGGTGCTGCCGGTCTGGATGGTGGTGGACGCTACTTGCGTGCCGCCGCTCGCGGCGTCAAAGAACGCCTTGGTCGTACTGGTGGAGTTCGAGTAGAGGTAGACGGTCGTGCTGCTCGACGAGGTGAGGTTATTGAATTGGTCTTTGCGGGAAACCGTGTACGCGGCTCTCGCACCGGTCGACATCGAGCCGGGGTGGTTGAGCGTGAAAGCGGCGTCCGGTCCGGGAACGAACGTCGCGAGCCGCGATGAGGAAACGTCGAAACCGGTGCCCTGCGTATCAGAGAGCGTGAGCGTGACCGTTTGCGCCACGTTCGTCGAAACTGCGGATGTGCCAACCCCGTTCACGATAGTCGCGAGCCCGCCGCCGGTAACGCTCGTCCCGGTCGCCACGAGCGTCACGGCGCCGTTGTAGGTTGCCGCGAGCTGGTTACTGCCGTCCTGCGCTTGGATGGTGATCGTAAGCGGTGTTCCGACCGTGCCGCTCCCCGGTTCGAGGATAATAAATTTTGATGCGGCCGTACGCACCGTGAACGTCTGTGTGTTCGACGTCCCCCCGCCGGGGGTCGGGCTCGTGACGGTCACGGGATAGGTGCCGGCGGTCGTGACGTCTGTGGCGGGAACCGTGGCGGTGAGCTGGGTGGCCGAGACGAACGTGGTCGCCTTGGCCGCGCCGTTGAAGTTCACGACGGAGTTCGAGACAAAGTTCGTGCCGTTCACGGTGAGGGCGAACTGCGCCGCGCCGGCGGTGGTCGAGGTGGGAGCGATGCCGGTCGTGGTCGGGACGGGGTTCGTGATGCTTGCGGTCGTCGTCGGCTGGACCAGGGAATAGTTCCCGGCGGCAGGTCCGCTGATCGTGAGGCCCTGAACGGTGACCGGTATTCCGGTCCCGACCGACGAGGTCGCGAACGTTCCGGTCGCGCCGGCGGTCACGAGCGTCACGGTATCCCCGCTCACGACCCCGACAAGAGTCGCGCCGGCCGTATTCAGGGTAGCGGTCGTCGTGCCGTCGTACGTTTTGTCGCTTGCCGTGATGCCGGTCACGGTGAGCGACTTGGCGGTGATGGTTTGCATCAGGACGCCCGAGGTGCTTCCGGAAAAGGCGCTGTCGCCCCCGTAGACCGCGGTCAGAGAGTGTGGAGAGCCGGCGACCGAGAGCGTGCTCGTCGAAAACGTGGCGACGCCGGGATTCGCGCCGTTCAGGGTTCCGGTACCCAGCGTGACCGCCCCGTCCTTGAACGTGACCGTTCCGGTCGGCGGGCCGCCCACAGCCGGCGTGACGGTCGCGGTGAAGGTCACGGAACTTCCATACACGGAGGATGTCGCCGAGGAGCCAAGGGTGATCGACGTTGCCGTTTTTTGTACCGTGAACGTTTGCGCGTTCGATGTCCCACCGCCCGGTGTCGGATTCACGACCGTAACTGTGGACGTGCCGATGGTTGTGAGGTCCGAGGTGAGGACGGCGGCCGTGAGGGTCGATGTCGAAACGAAGGTGGTCGCGCGTGACGAACCGTTCCACCGGACCGACGAGGAAGCGTTAAAGTTCGTCCCGGTGAGCGTCAGCGTGAAACCGTTGCTGCCTGCGGTGGTCGAGGTGGGAGCGATTGACGACAGGGTCGGGACGGGGTTCTGTACGGTGAAGGTCTGTGCGTTCGATGTTCCCCCGCCGGGCGCGGGGTTAGAAACGGTGATGGAGGAGGTTGCCGCAACCGCGCTATCGCTCGAGAGTATCGTGGCCGTGAGCTGGGAGCTGGATACGAAGGTCGTCGCGCGGCTCGCGCCGTTCACGCGCACCGATGCATTTGAAACGAAGTTGGTCCCGTTGACGGTCAGGGTAAAACCACCGCCGCCGGCCGTGGTCGACGTAGGCGCAATGCTCGTCGTCGTGGGAACCAGGTTCGAAACGGCGACGGTGTTGCTCAAGGCCGACGTTACTCCCGTCGACGTCGCGCATATCTTTATGCTTTCACCGAACGAGTACTGCATCGCGGTGTACGTTAAGACGCCGGCCGTGACCGCCGCGCCGTTCGCGGGTGTCGACGAGAGCGTCCCGTTCCCGGCGGTACCGCCGCACGCCTGCGTGGAGAGCACGGCGGTCCGGGTTACCGTAGAGGTGCTGTCCGACGTCACCGTGTTGCCGAACTGGTCCTCTAGCGCGACGACGGGCTTGGTCGCAAAATCCACGCTCGTTGTTGCGGTCGCCGACGGCTGCGTCGTGTATGCCAATTTATTCTTCACGCCGGCAGCTTCCGTGAGCGTTCCGTAGTTGGTCGCGCCGCTCGGGACCGAGGCGTTGCTGCCTGTGTTCGTGACGGTGCCCGAGGCGAGCGGCGTTCCGGCCGTCGGCCGCACCTGGATGTTTGAGAAAATCACGTGACACATCGTGCTCCCGTTGCTGTCCCGCGCCGTGATGGTGTAGGTTATCGCGCTTGCGGTTGGCGTGACCGTGTTCGAAGCGAATGTGAAGCAGGAACCGTTGCCCGCGTCCCTCGTTATCGTCGCCGTAACCGTGCTGGTGTTGAACCTGAATCCCGACGGCGCGGAGAGAACGATTGTGCCGTTGCCTGGCGTTATCGAGCGGGCGGTCGTTTCGGTTATCGTCGGGCCCGTGAGCGGCGTCCACGTTGCGGTCCCGTTCGTGGTGTTCGTGTCGGCGCTCACGGCGCCGCCTCCTGTCGCCGCCGTGACCGTGACGGCAGCCAGTGCGGCGGGAACCGCCGCCACAAAGGCGGTCCCAAAGACCGCAATAAAAGCAACCGTTTTGAACAAAGATTTTCTAACGAGTGGCATTGGTCGGGTACCGCGTTCTAGGAGGCGCTCATCTGCTCCGGTTTCAGCGCCGTGGTTATCGTTCAATTTTACCTGCTCCCTACGGCATGCGCAAATCGGGAGACGGATCCGCGCCGGGCATGGTCCGAAAAGTGTATAACTGCCCTTGCTATGGGTGCCGTATAAACTATAATGGAAGTCACGGGAGAATATGGCTGACCAACCGAGGGAGAGGTATCCCCATAAGATACTGATTGTCGAGGATGAGAATGCGATGCGCACCGCGCTCACGGATTATTTGACCGCGGCGGGTTTCGGCCACATCAGCGGAGCAAAAGATGGGAGGGAGGGCCTGCGGCTCGCCCTCGAAGGGAAACCCGACCTCATCCTCCTGGACATCGTGCTGCCCAAAATGGACGGCATGGCGATGCTCCGCGAACTTCGCAAGGACCCCGTCGGAAAAGAGGTGCGGGTCATCCTCCTCACCAATCTCGCCGCCGACGACGCCATCATGAGGGGGGTTATTCTGAACGAACCTTCATACTACCTGGTCAAGGCGGACCACTCCATCGACGAGGTCCTCCACAAAGTGAAGAGCGTGCTGGGCCTCGAGCAGTAACGACAGGCAACGACCGGCGGCAGGAGGCGACCAAAACCGCCGCGCACTTTCGCAAAAGGGACCTCGATGGGGCCCCGTTTGCGTTGGTTGCGTTGGTTGTGTTGGTGCGGACCCTTCGCTCGTGCGACGAAGGGTTATGAAATATTTAGGCGCATCCGTGCGTAGTAGTCAGGGCGGGAAGGCGAGCGCATTTGGCTGCTCCTCCCCGCGAATGAATAACCAAAGGTTGCGACTAAAGGTCGGCTAAAAAACCAGTAGCTACAACCACATGAGAAATAGAATCGGACTCATTGTCCTCGGTTCCGTGGTGCTCGGCTCCCTCCTTGTGAGTGGCGTTGCATTCGCCGCGACACAACGCGGCACGGACGGCCTTGGCGGCCGCAGAGGACACGCTGTCGGCATGTTCGGCACGGTCTCGGCCGTGAACGGCACGACCGTGACGGTCACGAGCAAGGGATTCGGAGCGAACGCGACCCAAACGACCTATACCGTCGATGCGACGAAGGCGACCGTCACCAAGAACGGCAGTGCGTCGTCTCTCGCCAACGTGAGCGTGGGCGATACGGTTTCCGTCGAGGGCACCGTGAGCGGGACAAACGTCGCCGCAACGGCAATCCGCGACGGCGTGGGCATGATGGGGCGCGGCATAGGCCGGGCACCGGGTGTCTTCGGCACGATCGCGTCGGTGAACGGTACCTCCATCACCGTCACCTCCAAAATGGGACCCGCGGGTAGCACAAGCACCACCTATACGGTTGATGCGACGAGTGCGACGGTAACAAAGAACGGTTTGGCATCATCGGTCTCGGGCATCGTGGTCGGCGACACGGTCATGGTGCAGGGCACCGTGAACGGTACGAGTGTCACCGCAACTTCCATTCGTGACGGCATGCCACAGGGAGAAAAGGGGCAACAGAAACAAAAATCGCAGACCCCTGTCGTTCAAGGGAACGGCCAGCCGGTCGTTGGAGGCACCGTGACCGCCATGAACGGCACGAGCCTTACCCTGGTGAACAAGAGCAATGTCACCTATACCGTCGACGCTTCTTCCTCAACGGTGGAGAAGGCAGGCGCCGTTTCCTCGCTCGCCAGCGTAAGCGTGGGCGATAACCTGCTCGTGCAGGGTGCGGTGAACGGCACATCGGTTACCGCGTCGTCCATCATCGACGGCGGGGCGACTGCCACTGCTCCGACGAACGGCACCTCAAGCATCCATCGGGGAGGATTCGGCGGATTCATGGGCAGTATCGGCAGCTTCTTCCAGCACCTCTTCGGGTTCTTCTAAACCCGAGAGGTTGGGCTGGCGAAGTGAAAGAAGGGTGAAGGCCGGCAACATTGATTGTGCCGGCCTTCGGTTAAAGTCGTAGGGGGTTTTCCATATACGAACCATAATATCGACCCCCTAGCTTATCTTTTTAATGGTGTACATCGAGTGCGGCTCCAGGCCCTCATCACCTAGAAGCAGGAGGAGGTGGAGAGGGAGGAGTGGAAAGGTGGCGGGTGGAGAGGCGGAGAGGGCGGGCGACGAATGGGGCAGGGCTAGTGGGGAAACGAAAATTCGCCGACGAGGAACAACAGAACGAGAAAGCCGATGGCGGTTGCTACAAATACCAGAACCGACCGCTCTCTGCTCCTGATGATGCTGAAAATGCCGGTGAAGAAAGCGGCCAGAGCGGACATGGCGGCGAAGATCCCCGAAAAACCGAGCCGGGGATTATCGAAAAACGTGTTGCCGCCCGTCTCACCGGAAGCGGCGAACAGCAACAGCGAAGCGAGGAACGCAAAGAAGGCAACAATGAATCCTACCGACCACTTTCCTAAAACGGTCCTTGGCACGGATTTATTCTACCACCTCTTGCCATTGCGCGAGCTTGCCTTCCTAAAGCTATTCTCCGATTCGCGCGCCTGCCCGCCCCTGCCTGCCGGCAGGCGGGTCTGGAGGAAATTGGTCGGTGGGTTATGCCGCACCGCGGAGGGGCACTGCCTACCGCTCGTAGGAATAGGGCCGTATAAATACCTCCTTGCCCGAACACTCGCCGTCCTGGCGCTCGATCGTGAGGTGGTGGTCGTCGAGCAGCTGCACCAGCACCTTCCCGCCATCGCGTTGCCAGCCAGTTTCCGGGTTGGGGTAGCAATACAGAGTGCCATCGGCTTTGACCTCGCTGAATTCGCGATTCGTGGTGCCGGCATGTGCGGGGGTAAAAGAAATTACGCCGGCGCTCATGAAGTTACCGCCGACCGAAAGCTCGCCGATGGTCGGGTCAATGTTGTTGTGAATGAACGCCACCCCCTTGCCCGCGAACTCTACGCTCTCGTTGTTCTTGGGCGGCGGCCCGCCGAACCACATTCCCTGAAGGGTACCGACAATATCCTGATTCACCTGCCCGCACCGCGGCTCGATGGTTCTGGCGACAAATCGGCCGGCGTTCGCGGTCGTAGTGCCATTTTCATCCTTGATCGGTCTGTCGTCCCACACACCGAATTTTGCGTAAAATTGATCCCTTAGATCGCCGGTGTAGAGGTCGAAGGTGCACATCGCGTGCGCATAGCGATTATCATCGTAGTACAACCAGTTCACGTCGCTCCGTGCCGGCGTGTTGTAGTCGGCCGCCCAAATTTCAAAGGGCAGTGAGTATCCAAAGCCGTCCGGCCTCTTGAACCTTTGGACCCAGCCTATCTCTTCACCGGAGGTGACCTTGTGGTTCACCCTGTAGTAGCACTGCCCCTCGGCGCCGCCGGTGTGGCCGGGTTTGACGATGCCGCGCTTGCAATCGGCCCCTTTGTCTTGCGCCAGCTCGCTCTTTATATTTGCGGCGAGGTCGGTGTAGCTCGCGAACGTCAATTCCAGTCCCCGGCAGATGACATAGGTAAGCGCATAGCCGTTTGTCACATAGTTCCCGGAACTGTCCTGGTTCGATATTTCGGTGATCTGGGTTATCCAGGCGTCCGCGGGTGCGTAGAGCGGGATTTTGCCATCGTATTCGGTCGCAAAATAAATATGGTCGACCGGAGAGGTGTGGCCGGGGGGGTTCAGATTCCCGAGCGGCGTCAGAGCGGAAATGTACTTCGGCTCCATGAGCGGAGCGGTCAAAATGCCGGCCATGCTCGAAGGGCAGGCAGGATAGATGCCGAGGTACTCCTTCGCCTTTTCTCCGGCGTCCTTAATGGCACTTTGGATGCCGCCGGGCTTGCTGTCGGGTTTACTTTCGTCGTTAGGGGCGGTCGGAACGATACCAGGCTCGCCGCCGGTTTTACTTTCGCTTGTAGTGGTGGTCGGAATGCCGCCGGGTTTACTGCCGGTTTTATTTTGGATGTAAACCGTTCCCAGAGTTATAAGAATGACCGACACCAAACCTCCAAGGATCCACTTCAGGTATATGCGGCTCACGGGAGTATTGTAGCACGTTCCCGCCACCAAGGGGCGTTCCTATTCGCTGATCCTCTCCCGAGGTCCGCTTCGCCGGAGCTCCCGCTCCGCCCGCGAAGCACGGCAAGCGGTCGGGCGCGATTGTCCACCCGAACCTATTCTCCAATTCGCGCGAATTGGTCAGTAGGTCAGCGGGTCGCGGGTCAGGAGAGGAATTGGCACACGGTTAGAAGCCAAGGTCCTGGCGCATCAGGTCCTCGATCCGGTCGGCGTCCTGCCACAGCTTCTCGAAGTCATCATCTTCCTTCTCTTTGGCATACCCGGGAGCGGAAAGTTTCTTGTAGATATCGCTCACGTAGGTGAGAAATGTCTTGAGCTCCCTGTTGAGGGTTGGGCTCGAGATGAGAAGACACTTCGCGCTTATTTCTGTGAGGGTCGCAATGTCCAGGTTCTTCCCCTTTTTTGTGAGAGAGACGAACCGGCTCTCGAGGTGTGCGGCGAATTCCTTGTAGGCGTCGAGTTTCGCGTTGAAGAGGCGTGATTCTTTCTCGTTCCGCTTCTGCATCACCGCGGTCACGATGCCCGAGACGAGCGCGGCGATAACGCTGCTCGAGAGTAGAACGAATAGAACAAATTGAAATGGTGCGTCCATGGATCTATGTTACCGAAGCGCGACGATGACAACCAAAACCGTGAACCCGGCGATACGTGACCTGTTCATGTGGCATCAACTTACCTGCGCAAAGAGCACGATGTAGTTCTTGCCGTACGCTTTCGCGCACCGGGGGCACGTGGTGTAGAAGAAATACAGTTTCTTCAATTCTTTTCCTTTGCTTTTAACGTACTCCTGCATTTCCTTCGCCCAGGCGCCGGCGTTCCGGTAGGGTCCTTCGAACACTTTCGTCAAAAAGGTACCGGAGAGAGCGGCCATCTGCGCGCCGGGAACCTCCTTGGAAACGTCGATGTAGATATCAGCGCCCCACGGAGAATTCTCATCGGTAAGCATGAGTTGGTACTTTGCTTCCGCCCCTGCGGCTTTTATTAATCCCATGTTCTTCACCACCTTCGCGCCGAAATTGAGCGGGATGTGAAAAAGAGCCGTAATATGGTCTTTGATAAACGGTTTATTGCTCCAGGTTATTTCTTTGTCCTGCCACGGCTCCGGATCGAACGGCTCGCAGCAACCGGTTGATTTCACGGGTTGGTTGTTCATGGTGCCTTGAGTATACACCTTTCGGGGTTCGAAGTGTATGGCGGGCGCCGCGGACGCGGCGCTTTAGTGCACTAAAGCGCGGAAAGATGGGGGATGAATGAAGAGGAAAATGAGCGGGCGTCTCGCATCCACCGCCACGGCGAGGCAAACCACCGGCCGGAGACAAAACGAGCCACGTGGCGAAGGAGGATGAAAGTCGAGGTGCCCATCGGTATATCGATGGGCACGTTCAATAGTCGTAAAATAGTTAGGCCACGTTGGTATTCGCTATGGTGATTTTGCCGTTCTGCTTTCGAGCCATACGGCAAGCGCCTTGTGCAGGTCGTCGAAATCCAGCCGGTAGTACGGTCCTTTCGGGTAGCCGGGCGCGTCCGAGAGGTCGCTGATGCCGAATTCGGCATAGAGCGCTTTAGTGAAATTCTCGTCGTTAAGCGTTATGAGCCGCTCCACGTCGCCCGGCGAGACGGAAATGTGTCGACGTTCAGTCCACTCGTCGTCTACCTGCAGAGAAACGGTCAGGTCTATCCAACGCTCAAAACTACCCTCACCATCCTGCCCCTCTCGCTCGAGGAGGTAGAGTGTCAAGTGCTGCTCATGTGCGAGCCATTCGGAGAGTTTACCCCGCACCACAAAGCGGCAATCTGCGTACGACAGTCCTCGGAGTTGACCGGGTGGTGGGTTGAGTTCGGTTTCGGTGACGCCGAACTTGGCGTAGAGCTCGGGGTTAAGGTTCTCATCGTCGAGTGCTGCGAGCCGGAGTACTTCGCCAGGAGAGAGGGAAACGCTCTCGACCATCTCCCATTCGTTTGTCGTGTGCGTGCCGATTGCCCGGAAGTGGCGTTCGGGGTGTTTCCCTCTCTCTGATTTTTCTTCGAGGAGGAATAGGGTGAGCTGCCGTTCCAGCAGTGGTTCCGCCGGTGCGCGGTGGTCGCCAATCGTATCACTACACATTTCCTTCCGTGGAAGGTCATACAGCTTTTCTTTCACCCGTCGTTCGCGTAAAAGTTCTTCGGGGCACATCGTAATGATGCGACCCGCCGGGTACTCGCTTTCCCAATCGGTGAGCCCGAAGTGGTCGAGGAGCGCAGGGTATGCTTCCTTATCGAGCCCCTTGCTGGATTCCCACGCGGTTCCCAGCCCTTCGCGGACCGAGCGGGCCCACTGACCCCGCACTTCCCAATCCCAGTCAACGGCGAACTGGGCATGGGCGTCGTGCCCGGTTTCGTTGCTGTTGTACACAACACTATAAGCGCCCATAGGGCCTCCTTTTCTGCCTATGCAGACATATAAAGCTGTTAATGGTTGATGCCGTAGGGAAACCTACCGCCGTGTCGCTCGGAAGTCAAACATGTCGCGCGACCGCTTCTCGACTCTCATCTATCGCCTCTCATGTCTCACTATATCTTCATACCTACACCCCGCGCTTTAGTGCACTAAAGCGCGGAGAGATGGGGACATAGATAGGGGGTGGATTGTGGATAAAGGGCGCGGTGGGCCCGCCGCTCGGTGCAGACGCGCTTTGCGTGTCCCCTACACTTGCCTGCTCTGTAGTAGTAGCGTCCGCCTCGGGCGGGAGCGAAGGCGGGGCATGACCCGACTTGTCCTGAGTAGTATCGAAGGATGGAACACTATTTTCGTCGGAAATGGGGTTACTCTACTAAATTTTGCCGGACCGCCGCGGAGGGGTGTACATTTACGTGCTTCATTCTTGTGTGTTTTTCCTCTTTTTGAGCCAACCGATGATGAACAGGATTCCCACAAGGAACGCCGGACCGGCAATGGTGAGCAACCAGGACAGCATGTACCACTCGAACCGATTCCTTAGTGCACTCATCAGTATCAGCACGACATACAGTGTGCCGGCCAGAATGAAAGCGACTCCCCCAACTATCTCGCGCTTCCAGGATATCCAGAGAACCGCCGCCAAGATGAAAACCGGGATGTTGTGCATGAACAAGCCGATTGCTATTTGCCACGGGCTTAGTTCCGGAGAAAAAACATCCAACGAAAACAGCGCCAAAAACAATAGGAACAGTATTGATAAGATCCTCGGCGTCCAATATATGCCTCTATTAATTTTGTTTTCCATGTCTACGCTTTCATTCGTCTGATTTTTGGCGACGCACCGCGGAGGGGCGTTTTTTCTATTCTCCAATTCGCGCGAATTGGTCAGTCTAGATTAGTAGATGATAGAAGCATTACGAGCGGAGGAAAAGCTTGGTTGCCGCCTTGAGGTCGTCGGGGAGATTCCGGTTGAACGAGTAGTACACCCCATTGTGCTTCCCGGCGCTGTCCAGCGCGTCGAGGTTCTGGAGGATGATCAGGTGCTTGGACGTTGCCTTGAGGGAAATGCCGATCTCTCGGGCGATGTCGGTGACGCTCAATTCGCCGCCGGTGGACAGGAGCTTGATGATCTTCAAGCGGTTGATGTTGGCCAGCGCCTTAAAGATCTGGGTCCAGCGCTTCATGGTTCTATGGTAGCACGTCCGGCGAACGAATTCACCTGAACGGATTCACCCTTGCCCATTCGCCTGTTCGTCTATTCGCCGATTCGCGCGAATTGGTCAGTTGGTAGACGGGCTGGTAAGCGGGCAAGCGGACATCTCAGGCGGCGGCGAAGTCGTAGCGTCACCAGGCGAAGCGTCACCCGACTTGTCCTGAGCAGAGCCGAAGGACTCGTCCTGAATAGCATTGAAGGACGGAGTATCACTATTTTCGCTTTGCCCTGCGCTAGTCGAAGGGTCGGGCATGCCCACAGTATATATCCGGGCAACCGAAAAACGCCACGGTATTCCCTATTCGCCGATTCGCGCGAATTGGTCAGTAGAAGGTTATGACACCGCGACGAGAGCGACCAGAACCGCAGACCCGACGAGAAGTTGCGTGTTTATATGTTGCTATCGTGCGTTTTTTCTCTCGCGAATATATTGTTTCAATTCTTCCTGGCTAAGATTTTCTTCCAATTTATACTTGATCTTCTCGCCGATTTGTCTGATTCGCTCGCGCGTCACCCCAAGCTCTTGCCCTATTTTTGCCAGGGTTAACCCTTTCGTCCGTAGCTCCAAAATCCTTTTTTGACGAACCGTCAAAAAAGCACTGCACAAAATTTTCTGCGTGACAGTGTTCCTATCATTCATTTTCGCCTAATTTTTGGTGGCGTACCATGTAGGGGCATTTTATTTTTTTGGTGGCACTAACGTCGGCGTCAGATACTTATGCACCAACGCTTCGCACTCCTTATAAATTTCCTTATCAATCTTCCAGTTGGATTCCGCCCATAGCGCTTTTGAAACAAGGTCCTTGCGACCGTCCACATAGGGCGGATCGCAAACTTGGAAGTAGGGCTGTTTCCAGCAGTTGACTACGACCAGCTTCGCCTCCCAATACTTGTTAATATTTTTCAACCGCTTCAGATCTTCCTCTCCGTTCATTTTGCCATTCCACCGGAACTTGACCTCCACAAAGTCCGGTTTCCCTTTTCGGTCGATAACGATGAAATCCGGAATGGCGCGAATTCTCTCGCCCACTTCGCTGTGCCGGTCGAAACTCCTTTCCAGTTGCGCCAGGTTTTGGACCACCGCCTCATACCCGAAGCGGTACACGACGTTTCCGCACTCGCGCAGAAGGTCTTCGAACAGCGTTTCGGCCATACGGCCTTTGAGCATTGATTCGGGGTTCATGGTCTAGGCGAGGATAATTTTTGAAGCTTCATTTTTCGTCTGTTATGACAACTTTTTTATCAGGAAAACTTTTCAAAAAGGCAGGTTCAACCACGGGAATATTGTCAGCCATAACAACCTCTACGGTATCTCCGTGTTCTTCTGCAATTTCTTTTAACTTTTTTATAAATTCTTTTAGTCTCATGTTAAGCGATAGACACCTCGATTGATAAATTCTAAATAACCCTTACCTCTCAAAAACTGCAATTGCTGGCGGATTTTATCTTTAATGTGTTTGTTGTTGGGATGAAATCGGCTTAATTCGTTTTCAAATGCATATACATCGTCAAGTGTAAATTCGCGCTTACCGAGTTTGTCGATGCATCGCATTACATTGAGTAGCCACCCCTTTGCCGACACCTCTTTTTCTTCGCGTAGAAACAGCGTCTTCTTCCATTTGGCAAGCACCTTTTCTTTCGGCTCAACCTGCTTGTTACGAACAAGAAATATCTTGCCGGTTAGCGGAATATGATTGAGCAGGATATTACAGCCAACCCAACCAGCGCGGCGCGCAGTCGGTGCAAGCGGTTTTCGTTTCTCGATAATCTCTGGCACAAAAAAATGCTTCGGTACCACTAAAAAATTAAGCACCTCAAGACTACCCAAGTTATAGTTCAACAAAAACAAATTCGGGTTCTCGGTGCTTCGTAGGCGCTCCATCATCGTACGATATGCACCATCAACGATTTTCAAACCCATACTGTCTTGTTTACTCTTTAGTTCATAATCTTCACGACAATTTGAACAATGGAAGTCGGCGGCTGGTTTATTATTCGGATATTTGTCTATGTCTAAGTGTCCACAGTTCGGGCAGTAAATCTCGCTACCAACCCAGCTCTCAGTCAAAACGCGCGCTTTCTGCGCTTGGCTTTTATATTCGTCTGCAACTGCCGTACTGAAATTTAACTTCATGTGTTTTCGAACGAGGCATCGAATACGCCACGCAAGCCGTTAAATTTTTTGATGGCTTCATTTGCTATTTGTTTACAATCTGTCCGCGGCGTGCCCAGAGTTAAAAGCAACTCTACTATTTCGTAATCAAGGAACCCGTCGAACCCTGACTGCGAAAACCTATCCCGCAGCCGTCCTCGGTGTCCAGCTCCTTTGTGTTCCATATGGTTTTCCCGACCGCTTGTGTCCTTGCTACCTACTACTCACTACTTACTACTTTCTAGTTTTCCATTCTACGCCTTCTCCCGCGCGGAAACTAGGGTAGCTCGTTAGCGGCTAGCTCTTTAGCTCGTTAGCCCCGACGCTCGGACTCCTCGGTCGGGGCTCCGACCTCCGACGCTCCGGTCGGGGCGTCGGAGCTGATTAGCTTGATAACTCACGGCCATCGAGCCAGTCAACAATAACGCAGACAATTTGACAGATGTACAAATTGGTTATAGAACCCCTACAGGAGGGAAGTTGGCAATGACAGATCTTACGTGGGTGAAAGAAATCCAGGTAGTCGACGCCCTACTTGGATGCACGGGCAAGGACGAAGCGATAAGGAAGCTTAATACCTTTCTCGACGCAGGTTGGCGTCTCCTCAAAATCTGCACGACATCTCACTGGATCACAGTGCCCGCTGAAACCGGAACCGCGTGCTATTACGTCATCGGGCGATAAATGCACTGCCGCCAGCAACCACTGGCGGCATTTGCTTATCTTATGGCTCACATGGTGGGAATGAGCCACCGCTAGCGGGGCGAGGCTCTCCTTCGCTCCTCCTTCGCTAAAGCTACGGCGGGACGCGGTAAAGCTACGGACGGACGAGGTACGTCGTGATGAACTTCTCCACCGCCTGCACGGTTTCCGTCCTTAGTTTCGGGTTGCTCTCGGCCACCCACTTCGCAAAGTTGTAGAGTTCCTGGTTATCAACTTTGAGCCATTTCTTGCTCTTATGAAGGAAGTATAAGAGCGTGGTGATGGCGATGCGCTTGTTCCCATTTTGAAACGGATGGTTCTTGACCATCAAATAAAAGAGGACCGCCGCCTTTTCGGTCAGACTGCGGTAGGGTACGGTCCTGCCGAACTTCTGGAAGGGTACGATGAGACAGCTTTCGAGAACGCCCGGGAAACGGGTGCGGAAGTCCGGAATGGGTTCATCCCACGTCATGAGCTCCTTCGCCAATCGGTGCGCCACATACTCGACCTCGAGGACCGAGAGCGGTTTTACTTTCATTCCGTTCCGAGTAATTTCAGGGTTTCGCCGTATTCCCGCACCACTCTCTTCACCGTCTTTTCGATCTCCCCCTTCCTTGACTCCGCGAGGAGGTCCCCCAGCACTTCCGCGATGTCCTTCTTGTCGATAACGAAGTTCCGGCCGATCTTCCGGGCCCGGATCTCGCCGGACTTTATCTTCTTGAAGACAGCAATCCGGCTTACCCCGAGGAGCTTCGCAACCTCGCTCGTTGTGAGAAATCTTTTATCCATAGAGAACCACTATAATCCCTGTTAACCTGCTCGTCAATGGTTAACATAGGTTAACCTTATCCCCGGCTGACACCTTCTCCCGCGCGGAAACTAGGGTAGCTCGTTAGCTCGATAGCTCGTTAGCCCCGACGCTCGGACTCCTCGGTCGGGGCTCCGACCTCCGACACTCCGGTCGGGGCGTCGGAGCTGATTAGCTCGTTGTATCGGCATGGCCGCCGCTATTGACAGTCACCGAATACGGAACTACGCTATAAGCGTATTTCTACTGAAAAGCGCTTCTTGAGGTTCCGTCCTCAAGCGGCGTTTTTCTTTTTATACTCGAGCTTCTCTCGCAGGTTGTTCATAAACCATATCTTTTCTTTCGCCGTCCGCTTGAGCAAGGTTGAGCAATGCTCCATATCCGGACTCAATACCACTTCTAATTTAGCGCTTTCGTAGAGGTGCTGCACGAGCGAGTAAAAGTCACCGTCGCTCGTGACGATAACCGCTTTATCATACTCGTTGAATTCAAGCGCCGCGCGCAGGACAAGATCCGCATCAATATTCCCCTTAATTTTACCATCGGCATCCGGTATGGTCGGCTTGAATTTCAAAATAAAACCCGCCTCTTGGAGATGGTCATAGAGCGACTGGTTCAATGCTACGAAGCCGATGAATATATATGCCTTTTTGACGCCGTATTTCTCGGCGAGATACACCCTGAATTTCCGGTAATCTAATTTCCATCCGAGCTTCTGAATGCCCAGATGTAAGTTCTGGCTGTCTATAAAAGCGTAGTTATTTTCGTTTTTATTCATCGCTCTGAATTCTCCCCGTTCATTCTATTCCTTCTCCCGCGCGGAAACAATTTAGCTCGTTAGCCCCGACGCTCCGACCCCCTGGTCGGAGGTCGGGGCTCCGACCCCCGACGCTCCGGTCGGGGCGTCGGAGCTGATTAGCTCGGCGAGGCGAGGCACTCCTTCGTCCCGCCTTGGCGGGACTACGGCTCGGCGAGGAACACGACCCTTACGGTTTGGCGACTCTCCCCGTGAAGAGAATGGCACCGGTTCGGTTCTCCCGGAGCAGGAAGATGAACGGATGGTTCGCGTTGAAGACGTAGAGCTTCGGCGGTTTGCTGGGAGCGGCGTTGCCGGCCTCCATCATGACGGCGGTGGCGGCAGCCGCCTCCGTGCCGTCCTCGTCGTTCGCGACAAACGTTTGGTGGATAACATCCGCGATGTAGAGCTTGTCGGTTATATCCTTCACCGGTGCGATGCCTGAAAAATCCGCAATACCTCCCACGAAGGCGGTCGGCATCCCCAGCTGCTTTAGGTCGGCGGCCATGTGCTCCTTGGTCTCGATCTTGAACTTCGGCAGCGACACGTCGACGCGGTGGTTCTCTAGTTTCGCGCTCCAGCCGGTCACCTGCTCCGCGGTGATGCCACGCTCGATGGAGGCGAGATTGTTATCCTTCGGCAGTATGACGAGCATCGATACGGGACTGCCCTTATAGGAAAGCTCCAAGAGCTGCACGTCGCCGAGGTCCGCGTGTTGGAACCACGCCGTCTGCTCCATCATCGGCACGTTGTACGCGCTCCCGTCGCTCGGCGTGAACTTCTTATCCTGCGTCGCCTGCTTCTGGAACTTTTCACTCCACTCTCCCTTGAAGTAGATGGCGTTCGTGAGTATGAGTTTCGTGAGCGGGGGGATGTCGCTCGGCGACAGGAGGTTTTTGATCTTGTGCGCGGTCTTATCTTCCACCCAGCCGTTCACCGTACCCGCCGCGCCGACGGAATCTTTCTTAAAATCGAGGTTCGTCGCGGTGCCGTCGTAGTAGGTCTTTATGGCGTCCGCGTAGCTTGTGAAGAGCTGGAAATCCTTCTGCACCCACAGCGCGTTGGCGGTGTTCAGCTTGTACGAATCGCTACCGACGTTGATAGTATTGTAGATATTCTGGTACTCGCTCCGCAGCTCTTGGGTGCTGGTGGGAAAATGAAAGACGGTTGCCATCTCGTCGGCGGTTTTCCCCTTCGCTCCCTCGTACGTCATTGCGATGGCCGATGAGATGCTGAACGGAGAAAAGAAGATATTTTCGTTCGTATTTTTGCTTGCCGCGTACTTTGAGTAGAGGTCGAACGCAAACCGGTTGTTCGCTTCGACGACGCTCGTTGCCCGGAACGGCGTCGTGGGCTGCGGGGTTGGCGGCTGCGGGCCTGGAGTTGGCTGCTGCGGTGTCGGTGCCGACCTACTATTGTACAGATAGAGCGCGCCACCGATGGCAACAGCGAGAACACAGACTCCCAGAACGACCGCGAGCGGTGAAAATCCCCGTCGATTGGTCATACGTCCATTATCCCTCCCCCCCGCGCGCCGCGTCAACGAGGCCCGAACGTCTGGCAAAACGCGCGGCGGTCAAAAAATAGCAGAGAAGGGGCCTCGCGAGGAGTGCCCCTTTTCTTACTTATTGTTACAGACCTTCCGGAAGTGATATCCGTAGATCGCGTGCTTTACTCCTATCGAGAAAAGACGCGGCCGACGGAAGAGCATCCAGATGAGCAGTCCCCAGTAGTAGAGCCGTTCCCTGCCGAGGATGCCGATGTAGAGGAACGACCGCCACAGCGCGAAGAAGTGCTGCAGGTCGAAAGCATTCTTGACGCGCGGCGGGTTGTACTCCCGAAGCAGCGTGCGGACGCGGTGGTAGTAGTGCTTCGGGTCGTAGATACGGTTTACCAGCCAGCGATGGCCGGCGCGGAGGACTTCGAGGGACATGCTCGGGACGATGTTGGTTGTGCCGTCAACATTATCTCCGGAGACCACGTCCTTGAGCCTGCCTTCGGCTTGCATGCGCCGATAAAGCCTGGTGCCGGGGAACGCCTGCAGCACGCCAACCATGGCGGTAACGATACCGCTCTTTTGGATGAACTGTAGCTGGCGTTTGAAGATCGACGGGGTGTCGCTGTCGAAACCGACAATGAACCCCGCCTGCACTTCGAGGCCGGCGTTCTGGAGGATCCGTACGCTTTGGAGCAGATCACGCCGGGTGTTTTGCAGTTTGTTGCATTCGACAAGACCTTCATGCTCAGGCGTTTCGATCCCGACGAACACCCAGTTGAATCCGGCGGCCACCATCTGCCTCACAAGCGCTTCGTCGTCGGCGAGATTGAGGGTAGCCTCCGTGAAGAAGTAGTTCGTCCTTCCCGTGGAGTGCCGCCACTCGATCAGTGCCGGCAGGAACACCTCCTTGAGGTAGGGCCTGTTGCCGATGAAGTTATCATCGACGAAGAAGATACCTTTCCGCCAGCCGGCCCGCCAAAGCGCATCGAGCTCGGCGATCATCTGCTCGGGCGTCTTTACGCGCGGACGGCGTCCGAAAAGGACGGTAATGTCGCAGAACTCGCAGTCGTACGGGCAGCCGCGCGAAAACTGGACCGCCATCGCAACGTACTGCCTCATCTCGAGCAGATCCCAGCGCGGGATCGGAGTCGTGCGTACATCCGGGAAACCGGACGCCCGGTAGATATGTCCGGCTGATCCCGCCATGAAGTCGGCAAGAAATCGCGGAAGGATCTCTTCCGCCTCGCCGAGTACCAGGTGGTCAACGTCCGAAAACTGTTCGCTCTCTTCGGTAAAGAGAGGCCCGCCGGCAATGACCGGGACCTTGGCCGCGTTGCAGCGCGCGATCAGTTCCTTGGCGGAACTGCGTTGTACAACCATGGCGCTCATGAACGCGCAGTCGGCCCACGCGAGGTAATCTTCCGTGAGCTTCGAGACGTTCATGTCCACCAGGCGCAGGTTCCACTCTTCGGGGAGCATGGCCGCCACCGTCAGGAGTCCCAACGGCGGCAGTGCGGCCTTACGTCCGATGAACTTTACCGCATGCTTGAAGCTCCAGAACGTGTCGGGAAATTCCGGGTACAGAAGCAGGGCATTCATTTGCTTTCCTCTCTTTCGCCACCAGATGTTGGGGAATATGTTTCGCTCGTGCTTGGGGATATCCCCCTGCGCGGGCGATCCGTTTATGTTGTAAAAGGGCGCGGTCAGTTTACCACGGACAATCGGCAGGGGCTATTCGAGCATATGCCACACGGGCGAGCCGCGGTAACCGACGGGTCAGTGGCTACCAGAGCGCCGGATGTGCGGCAAAAACCGTGCAACGCGACCTTCATACTCAATGAACTGCCGCTCTATTCACGCGCTTTAGTATGGTAAAGCGCCCGATATGTAGCTCGTTGGTTCGATGGCTCGTTGGCTCGTCAGCAGATAACTACGGCGAGGTAGGCCACCGCTCGGCTCACATGGTGGGATTTGAGCCAACCCTGCCGCCGGCGGGCGGTGTTCCCCCACCACCCGCGCCCGCTTAGCGGGCGCGGGATTTCACTCCACTACCAGTATCTTCTCCGTGGGTTCCACTTCGCGTTCTACCTTGATGCTGTAGGCGGTTATCGCGCCGATAAAGAGGACGATGGCGCCTATCACGAAGACCGTGTCGTACGCAGAAATTTGCGCTTTGAGGGCGATGAGTCCAATAAACTGGTGCATCGTGAAAGGATTCACGACGTGGATGGCGCTTCCCTTGGCGATCGCGAGCACGTTGCTCTCGGTGGCGTTATTCAAAATGGTGCCGAAGATGGCGATGCCGAACGCGCCGGCGATGTTCCGGGCCAGGGCAAGCACGGACGAGGCGATGCCGATCTCCCTCGTAGGCACGACGGACGCGATGACGTTGGTACGCTGCGACATGCCGAAGCCGAGCCCGAACGCCATGATGCTCAAAGGTATCATGATGTCGATGGCCGTGGAGCGCGGGTCGAGCCACGAGAAAAGGTACAGGCCGAGGCCCGCCACCGCCGTCGAGGCCATGATGACGTACCGCGGCTGGACCTTGCCGGTCAGAAATCCCCCAAGGGGCGCGGCCACCATGAGCCCCGCGGCCATCGGTAGGAAGAGGTAGCCGGTCTGCGTGGCGTCGTATCCCAAGAAGGTCTGAGCGAAGATGGGTATGAGGAACACGCTGCCGATCATGCCCATGAAGACGATGAAGTTATTGGCGAGCGTATTGACGAAGACGCTGTTCTTAAAAAATTTCAGATCCACGACCGGTTCCGGATGCCGGTGTTCTATCCTCACGAAGACGGCGGTGAAGAGAATAACCGCGAAGTAGCAGGCGAGGCTCGACGCCGAGAGCCATCCCCAATCCAGCCCCTTGTCCAAGACGAGCACGAGCGCGGCCAGAGCAGTCCCCAGGGTGAGCGCTCCCCACCAGTCGAACTTTCTGGTCTTCTCTTCCTGGGCTGATTCTTTGATGTACACGAGCGCCATGATGAGACCGATGACGCCCACCGGCAGATTGATGAGGAACACAGAACGCCAGCCGAACGAATCGATGAGCGGCCCGCCGAGCAGTGGCCCGAAGACCGAGGCTGCGGCGAAGGACGACGACCAGATGCCGAGGGCCTGGGCGCGTTCCTTCATGGTCGGGAACGTGACGGCGATGATGGCCATGGCGGTCGGATAATCCGCGGAACTCGCCACGGCCTGGATGATGCGGAAGACCAGCATCGAGCCGAGGTTCCACGAGAACCCGGCCAGTATCGAACCGATGATGAAAATGACGAAGCCGGTGATGTAGACCTTCTTCCGTCCAATGGTGTCGCCCAGCTTTCCCCAGATGGGCACGAAGATGGCGTTCGCCAGGATGTACGCCGTGGCGATCCAGCCGGCGGCGGACACGGTGATGCTGAAGGTGTCGATGATCTTGGGGATGGCCAGGTTGACGATGGTCTGGTCGAGCCTCCCCAAAAACGTCCCGATGATGACCGTTAAGAGCACCAGCCAGCGAAGACGGTCCTCTTTTCCGGCCGTTGTCGTCTGCTCCGCCATCGCGCCCCTAGTTCTTGTGCACCCAGATCTTCGCGGACATTCCGTTCTTGAGCTCCGGATAGACGCCCAGGTCGAACCGGACCTTCACGTTGAACTCCTTGATCTCGCGCTTGTCGGAAATGTTGAACACGACGTCGGAATCCCGCGAGGTCGGGCTGATCTCGTCCACCACTCCCTGGTACTGCTTCGAGCCAAACGCGTCGACCGTGAAGGTGGCGCGCTCTCCGACGCGGATATCGGCGAGACCCTTGTCCTCTTCGAGCCGTCCCACGGCCCGGAGTTCGGCGGGGTCTATCATGGAGACCACGGCCTCGCCACGGTTCACGAGCTTCCCAATGTTGTTCTCTACGGAAATGACCTCGCCGCCGACCTTCGCTTTGATGAGCTCATTCCCCACCCGGGCGACGGCCGTGTCCGCGCCCACGATGTCCCCTGCCTGCGCGTAGAGTTCGTTCAAAATGCCGGTTCCCTGTGGAGCCAGGTCGATGCGCGGCGCCTCGATGTCGGATTTTTCGATGTAGACCTGGCCCTTGGCCACGTGCCAGTACGTGAGCCCGGCGATGCCCCCGCCGATGACAAAGACGACGAGGGCGGCGAGGATCATCACGCGGCGGTTCAATCCCCGGAGCTCTTGTTCTTCTCTCCGGACCTCCTTGAGTATCTCCTTTTCTTCCTTCAGTATCTCCCGCTCTTTTTGTTCGATTGTGCGCGAATTGTGTTCGTCCATGGTTGTGGTATCCCGTGCCTAGTTCTGCGAGCCGTTCCCGAAATCGACCACCTGGTCGTCCGCCGTGAGGCCGGACACGACTTCGACCACGCCATCCGAGCCTTCGATGCCGGTCACGACCTTCTGCTCCGTGGGTTCGGCGGTGCCGCTCTTCATGAGCACGAACCGGTCGCTGTTCCGGCGGATGATGGCCTGCGCGGGTACGGTGACGACGTTCTCGCGCCGCGCGGTTTCGATGTGCACGTTCGCCGTGAGCCCCGACGTGATGCGGTTGTCCTCGCCGGTGAACTCCAGTTTCGTCTTGTAGGTGGAAACACCATTCATCACCGTTTCGACCGGCTCGATGGAGATGACCGTGGCCACGAAGTGGACGTCTCCGCCGTACGCGTCGAGCGTGACGTCCGCATTGTCGTTCAGGCGAACCTTCGCCATGTCGACCCCGGGGATGTACGTCTCGATATGGAACGCGCTCTTCGAGATGAGCGTGACGAGCGGTACGCCCGGCGAAACGATCTCTCCGACCTTCGCGTCGTTCCGCGCCACGATGCCGTTCAAGGGCGACGTGATGTACGTTTTGCTTATCTGCGCCCGGATGCTCGCCGCGGCCGCCTGCGCCGCTTCCACCTGGGCCTCCTGGGCGGCGATGGCGTCTGCCGTGGAGCCGGCCTGCTTCAGCTCCAGCTGTCGCTGTGTTTGCTCGATGACCAACTTTTGCGACGAGAGCTTCTGCTGCAGCGTATCGATACCGGCGAGGCCGGCGGTCACCTCCGCGCGGGCGGTCGAGATGTTTATCCGGTACGCGTCGAGCTGGGCCTGCTGCAGCGTAAGCTGGGTGACCAGCGCATCCGCTATGCGGTTCAGGAACGACTGCACGGAACCGAGGTTGGTCTTCGACTCCGCGAGCAGCCGGTCCATAGAATCACCCGAGGAAACGTCGAGTTTCGAGAGATCGCTCTTCCACGCATTGAGGAGCACCGTCATCTGCTGGCGCCCCGTTGTGATGTCAACCAGGGTCTGCGAATCGCTGATTTGGAACGTCGGCTGCGGGTTGGTCTCGTCGCTCACGAACATCGCGTCGAGCTGCTTGCGCACCGCGTCATCGGCTTTATTGTAGGCGTCGTTCAAAATGTCCGGCGCGGTGGCGTAGGCGCTCGCGAGGTCCTGTCGGTTCAGATCGAGTTGGGCCTGCGTCACCTGAACGTCCTCCGGACGGGCGCCGTTCTTGAGGTCGTTCAATTTTGCCTCCTGGGTCTTGGCCGCGGCCACGGCCTGGGCCAGCTGGGCCGCAAGGTCCTGGCTGTCGAGCACCACGAGGACCGTGCCGGGGACGACGCTCTGCCCGACATCGCCGCTCACCCGCACGACTTTGCCGCTCTTCTCGAACGCAAGGTTTATGTTTTCCGCAGCGACGACGTTGCCGGTGGCGTCGACCACTTGGAGCACCGTTCCCCTCTTTGCCTCCACGTAGCGGTACGGTATCCGCTGGCTGCTCACCTCGTAGTACGCGAAACTGCCGACGGCGATGACGGCGACCAGGGCGAAGCTCGCGTACATGAGCGGATGCTTAAGCTGTTTTAGAATACCGTTCATGGTGTTTCTAGTGCGCGTGAACGCTTTCCCGTTCGTGCTTGACACCAAGGAGCAGTTGCTCCAACCGCACGGACAGGTCCCGACGCTGCTTCTGGGTCACGGTCCCGAACATATTCTCGCTCTGCCGGTCTATCGCGGCGATGGCCTTGCCGAGCATCCGCTTGCCGCCCTTCGTGAGAGCCAAGATGTGCTCGCGTTTCGAACGGGCGCTTGTCGTCCGTACCACGAACTTTTTCTTCGCCAAAATATCGATCTGCCTGCTCACCGAGGCCTCTTCCACTCCCCAGAAATCCGCGACGCACTTTTGGGACGACCCCGGGTGGCGGTCTATCACCATGAGCATCCGGAACTGCGAGAGCGTCAGACCTATTTCCGATCGCAACACCCGGTCGGCGATCTTCTGCAAGCTGACCGTAAAAATGAACATCGACTGGATGACCTCGCGCATGCGTATCGCTTTCCCCATAATGGGCGGAAGGTTAGCATGCTAAGCATATGCGTGTCAAGAGACCGCGGCGGCGAAGCGCACTCCGACAGGTGTGTGCCCGGGAGCTATCACCACGCTGCCATTCTGCCCTATTCGATCTCGTACTGCAGCGTTACGCTCACGCTCACCTCCTGAGAACCGGGCTCGATGGTGGGTGCCGGCGCGGCGACCGATTTCGCCGCCATAACCTCGGCACCAGCGTAGTTATCGTACATCGGCATCCGATAGCCGCCTTCCTGAACGCCGAGGAGGCGCCCTATTTTGAATCCCCCGGCCTCTGCAACGGCTTGTGCCTTCGCCTTGGCCTTCGTTATGGCCTCGGCCCGTGCCTCGCCCTGCACCTTTTCCGGGTCATCGATAGTGAACGAGAGCGATCCGACCTGGTTCGCGCCGTTCGTCACGACGCCGCCCATGATGTCTCCTATCTTTCCGAAATCGCGGACTTTAATATCAACCGACTGGGTGACGGTGTACCCGACGATGGAGGCCGGCGGGCACGGTTGAACGGTCGCGGTTGTCCCCCCGGTCGACGGCGCGCCGTAGACGATCGGGGTCGAACGACAATCGTACGTTTGGTACCGCGGGTTGACGTTGTAGTACTGGGTTGTGATGTCCTTGGCTTCGACACCCTTGGATTTTATGAAGGCGATCGTCTTGTTCACCGCGTCCGTGTTCTTCGCCTGGAGTGACGTCAGGTCCTTCCCTCCCTCCGTGATGACCTGGAAGCTGAACTCCGCGACGTCGGGAATGGCCGTCGCCTTGCCGTCTCCCGTTACCGAGAAGCTCCGGAAGGACGAAGGCTGGATGGATTTCCCGTACGAGCTCACGTAGCTCACGGCGGCGTACCCGAACGCCAGCACGGCAACCGCGCCCGCGCCCCCGAGGATATTTTTAATGGTTTGGTTCATATGATTGGTGATTGATTTCGAGCGATACCACTATAGCACATCCGGGGGCGGGAGAGATAGGCCAAGGATCACCTCATCGTCCCCCACACGAGCGGGTCGGATTCACCGTCCAGTTTGAAGAACGCCACGCCGCGCAGGCCCAGCTTCTTCGCGAGCGCCACTTCGTTGGCGGCCGACGTCGCGTCGGCGAAGGACACGTAGCGCAGCACGGAGGTCGAGGTGTTCGCGTTCGCGAGCGCCGCGGGGAGGGTCGAAGACACCGCCCAGGTGAGCGCGGACGAAACGTCTCCGACGAACGTACTCGTCACGTAGGTGAAGCTCAATTCTCCGGCGCTGTTCCGCGCGGGAATGGCGCCGACGGCTTCCGCCCGATCCATGGCTTGGAAGAACGTGTGGCTACGGAGGCGCTGGTAGATGGTCATCCCGTTCTTCCACGAGACCTGGTACTCGTACCCGTAGGTGGGAACGGCGAGCATTATTTTCTTCGGGCGTATGTTCATGAGGGCCACTTGCAGGACCTTTTTCACCCAGTCGATGTCCGCCACCGGTGCATAGAGCTTCCCGTTGCTCTTCTGCACATCGAGCTTATGATCGATGAGCCCCTGGTCGTATGCCATGATGCGCACCTCGTCGCAGTACGTATTGAGGACAACGTAGTTATTCGCGTAGGTGATGTCCTTTGGGACCACATCGTAGAGCGAGGACAAGGGCGTGCGGGATTCGATGGTGCAGGAGAGTATCTTCTTCTGCGGATGCAGGCGTAGGGCGAGCCCCTCGATGAGCAGGGAGAAGTACGGGTTCGTCTCATCGAGCTTGCTCTCGTAGTCGATGTCGATGCCGTCGAACTTCTGATCCCGGACCAGCTTGGCGATCCTGTCCTCGTGGGCGAGCCGCGACTTCTTGTTCGAGAGGAGCGCGTGAATTGCCGTTCCATTAAACCAAGCGATGGTGGGAACTACCTTCACGTGCAGGTCGCGGGCCGCGCTAAGCCACGCCGGCCAGAGTCCTTCGTTAATCTTCAGCACATCGCGAAGCGTGCCGTTCGGGCTCACCTCATACGAGAAGGGGCTTATCTCGCTCAACTTTTCGAGGTTCAGTGCGGTATCGAACGCGCCGCTCTGCTGTTTCCAGAACGGAAGCCAGCCGGCGTAGGAGAACGTACTTCCCGCCGCGAGCGCGAGGAGCGGAACCACACCAAGGATGACCACCGCACACACTGTCAGGGTTCGCCGGTTCATATATCTCCATAGTACACCGCGGCGAACCATTAGGACATCATTGAACCTTGACTAAATATGATATATATGCCATTTTGTGAACGGCATCACAATTGGCATCAATAGAAAATGGGAGAAAATCGCGTATGGGAAAACAGGCTACAGAGGAAGTGGGAGAACGGGCTGTGAAAGGAACCGTTGTTCTCTTTCAGAGACAAATGAAGGACGACGGGGACACATTCGCCCCACGAACGAATTTCGCCTTTGTGCCGGGGGAGGGGGATCCCGCTATGATGGCCGCGAAGTTCATCGAGGGTGCAAAAGTGGTCGACAACTGTTCCGATCGACCGGATAGATGCGTTCGCTTCACGCTGCTTGGATACACCCTGCCAAGCGGCCAGGTTGTTTTCGTTGGTGATGCGGGGAAAGAACTCCTCCGCAACCAACTGGTTCTGGCCGAAAGCCGAACCAAGCACCTCGAAGGTCGCTGCCCAAGACAGCAGCGATCCGCCTAGGCAGCGTAAATGCCCCTGTAGTAAAGCCGAACAAAGTTCGGGAGACGGCACCAAGCCCCGTCTCCCAAACACCTGAGCTCATTACTCGAACGTAACGAATTCAGGTGTTTTTTGTATGAAAAAGGTTTGCTATTTTAACCGACAACTCGTGCTAAAATACCGGTATGAGCGAACTGCCGCAAAGAGCCATTCCCGTCGTGTCCGCCATCATCGAGCGGCGGCACAACGGCGAGACCGAGATACTGGTTCAAACACGGTGGAAGCCGGATGACGACCCGATATACAGCGGTACTCTCGAAATACCCGCGGGCCAGCTCGATGAGCAGGGCGGCTATGAGAACATCTACGAAACCCTGAAGCGGGAAGTCCTGGAAGAAACCGGTCTTGCCGTGACGAAGATAACTCCGGACACCAGGACCGAAGTTCATTCTCCGCGGGACGACGGCTCGTTTACCTTCGTGCCGTTCTGCTGCCAGCAGCAGACGAAAGGCGGGAAACCGTGGGTCGGTTTCGTGTTCCTATGCGAGGTCGAAGACAAGAAACCCGTCTCTCAAGAATCGGAGGTACGGGATGTCAGGTGGATGAAGAGATCGGAACTAAAAGAGATATACAACACAACGCCCGAAAAGATATTCACGCTGCAGCTCGGGGTGCTGGACTACTACTTTAACTACCGCGCAGAGCTACATCAATGAAAATCCTGCTCATCGGCAGCTTGCCGAAAGGAGACGAGGCGAGAGCACAATTTAAGGATTGGAAGGTCGAGTACGAAGTAAAAATTGGCGCCGTGGTTCCGGACGCCACGTTCCTCCACGGAGACCTGGTCAGCGATTCGATCGGTCCCGAGCTTGTCGTCGGCCACGACCTCTGGCTCGTGAAACATGCCGATGTGATCGTGGTAAACGCGAGTTCAAAAATAGGCGCCGGCACCGCCCAAGAGATGGTGTACGCCAAACACCGTAAAAAACCGGTCGTGTCTGTCGTTCCCAAGGATACCCACCACCGCCGGTCGAACGTGTCATTCCGCGACACGATCGTGGCCGATTGGATACACCCCTTCATCTTCGTCTCATCGGACCACATCGCGGAAACCATCGAAGACGCCGCGCGCTGGATAGCGGCATTCGTGAGAACACCCGCTCCTGTCAAAGATATTTCAGTGTTCGATACGGCCGTCGGTCAGTTCGAAAAAAAGTTCTCTGATATCGTTTCGGAATATAAAAAAAGAGGTTGGTAACCCTACCCGCGATGAGGTCCACGCGGTCGGAACGGCGGGCCCTTCGATAAACTCAGGGCTAGCGGGAGCTGCGGTGTGTGCCGGAGCGTGGTGAATATCCTCCGAAACGTGGCCGGCGGGCGCCGGGGCGCGGTGGGTATCCCCCGCCGAAGTGCGGGCGGCGCGGGCCGCGGAACCCTTCGGCAGAGAACGGGACGGTGGGCTGAATGCGCGGTGGAGGAAGCCCCTCGGGCAACTTCGAAACGGGAAGGGTGGCGCGCATGAGGCGCTCGATGGCGAGCACGTCGCTCCGCTGGTCCGGTGTCGCGAACGAGATGGCGTGGCCGGCGCGCCCCGCGCGGCCCGTGCGGCCGATGCGGTGGACGTAATCCCCGGCGGTCGTCGGCAGGTCGTAGTTCACCACGAGCTCAATGCCTACGACGTCGATGCCGCGGGCGGCGATGTCGGTGGCCGCAAGGATGCGGTAGCGGCCACTCTTAAACCCCTCGAGCGCCTCCCGCCGCTGGGAGAGTGACCGGTTGGAATGAATTTCAGCGACCGTGTGCCCCAGCGCGCGGACGGCGGCCGTGATGCGCTTCGCGCCGAACTTCGTGCGCGAGAAGACGAGCACCGAACCGCGGTACTCGCCCAGTATCTTTTCGAGGAGCCGGGGCTTGTCCTGCTTCTGCACGAAAAAGAGCTCGTGGGTTACCTTGTCCGCGGCCGTACCCTGTGGGGCTATCTCCACGCGCACCGGTAGTTTCATGTAGGCGCGCGCCATGGCCACGATGTCCTGCGGCATCGTGGCGGAAAAAAGCATCGTCTGGCGGGCGGTCGGCAGCGCTGCGAGGATGCGTTTGAGCTGCGGTGCGAAACCCATGTCGAGCATCCGATCCGCTTCGTCCAAAACGAGCACGCGCACCGCGGAGAGCGAGAGCGTCCGCTGCTCCAGGTGGTCGATGAGACGCCCGGGCGTGCCGATGACGACGTGCGGATTGCGCGCGAGGGATTGCACCTGGCGTCGCATCGAGTCGCCACCGATGACCATCGCCGTCCGCAGACCGAGCCCGCGGCCCAGCTGGTCAAACACTTCGTGCACCTGCGCCGCAAGTTCGCGCGTCGGGAGCACCACGAGGCCGCGCCCCTCGCCGCCCACGAGGCGCTGGATCATCGGAATGCCGAAGGCGAGCGTCTTTCCCGTCCCCGTCTGCGCGATGCCGATGAGGTCCTTTCCCTCGATCGCGAGCGGAATGGACTGCCGCTGGATGGGCGTGGGCGTCGTGAAGCGGAGCCGCTCGATGACGGAGAGTATCCCCGGCGCAATGCCGAGCCCGTAGAAACCGTTGCGGTCAGATGCCATGAACCTTCAGCGTACCATAATTCCACATTCTCAAGAATGTTTGAGCGCTGCGGCGCGTCGCAGGCCTAGATCTGTTTCGTATACTTGAGCGGACGGCGGACGGCCTGCGGAGATACGCCGGCTTGTAGCGACATCAGCACACCGGCCGCTTCCCAGTAGTTGTCAACGATGAACAACTTACCCTTCCTGAAGGGCAGCGCCGTGAGGTCGTTCTTCATGTGGTTCTTGTTCTCCCTTACAGCGATGACCGGAATGTTGTTCTCGAGGCACGCGAGCGTCGGTATACCGACGCAGCCGTCGGGTATCACCATGCACGAGATATCCTCAAGCGTCAGCCCCTCGGTTGGGCCGACCACCCGCGGGGCGCGGTGCAGCCCCTTCAGGATGCAGTGGAGGTAGGTGGTGGACGACGTTTCCGGCGCCTTGCGCGGATCGACGATACCCACGTCGAGGTTCATAACCTCTTTCGACGTCATCATCGGCGAGTGTGCGCAGGGAATACCGTACAGCTCCGCGATGCTGTGCGTCAGCATCGCCTCTATCCCGCCCCACGCGTTGACCATTTCGTCATCGTGAAAATATTTCTTGTGGAAATACTTGGGAACTTTTATGAACGTGGACAACGCGAGCGCGTCGTAGCTATCCTTGTACTTTCCGACGACCTTCAGGATTTTCTCAAGGTCGAGTATCTCTCCCACTGCCCGTCCGGACTTTGAGTAGTGCGAAATACTTTCGATCCGCTCCTTCATTTCGTGCACATCGCACTCTATTCCCAGTGAAATCCTCGCGGACGAGACCGCGTTCACTACCTCGTTGTTGAACAGTTTCTCCTTGTGCTTGTCCATCAGCATCAAAATGCGGTTCGACCGGACGCGCTGCAACCCGATCTGCCCGCCGAAAAGCCGGGTCAGTATGCTCCCCTCGACATAGAGCGTATTATCGGCCATTTCGTTGATATCCGAGGCGTTCACAACGTTCGGGTGAGTTATGAGCGTATCGCACGTGGACGCCATCAGCCGCGCGAGTGCATTCCCGTCGCCGCAGTGGCCGCCGAGCTCCGCCCCGACCCCCGTGGGTATGAGCAGGGCAACCGTGAAGGCGCTGGTGTTCTCGTGCGTTCTGGCACGAAAGTCAAAAATGCTGCCGCTCCGCACAACGACCGGTAACTCCCGCAGCTCTCTTTTTTCCGGGACGATCAGGTCTAGTTCACTCTGGTACCCACTCGCGTCCGTTTTTGTGATGACGAATCGGATGACCCGGTGCGCGGCGGGCAGCTTCGGGGCGATGGAGGTCTCGTAGTACTCGCGGAGGCCACGAAGTCCCCTAAGCGTCAGCTCGTGTTTTGGTATGAATACCTCCTTGGTATAGACCTTCATCTTCTATTTCCTATTGATTACCGTGGCTCTGACAATCGTACCCCTGAAAAACTTCGCGGAAAACTTCGCTGCAACACCGGCATCGAACTCCTTGCAGGAGAATATGTTCAGGTAAACACGCTCGAGCAAGTCGAGGGTGTGGATGGTAACATTGCTCGTCATGATGAACTGGACGGCGGAGGTGCCCTTCAAATGCGGCTCGGTCTGCCGCTTCTTTTTCGGCAAACCATAGTCATCCCACCATACCAACTTGCACCGCTGCATATTGATGAGGTCGCAGAGTTCCCTAAAATACCTTCGCAGGGTACTCCTGTTAAATTTTTTAGGATCACAGTTATGCAAATCCAGTACCAGCTCCTTGCCGTAGTTTTTTCCCATAGTAGCCGGGTAGTAACTCTATTTTGAGATGATACCATTGATTTGATCTGTTTCAAATGAAATATATGCACAGCCCCGCGCCGAGTCCCGCCTTCGCCCCGACCGACTTGGCCTTTGTAGTTGTAGCTGGGGCCACTCCGGCGAAGGAGACGGCATTTGAGCTGTGGACGGGCAAGCGCGCACTTCCAGATCAAGTGTGGTAGAATACTGTCATCGACATGAAAACCAACCGTCCCAAGACGATACTCCTCGTCGACGACGAGCCGAACATCATCGAGCTCTACGGTGCCCTCCTCGCGAAGGCGGGGTTCACCATCATTTCGGCGACGAACGGCCCGGACGCCATAAAGCTCGCCGCGGCGCGCCGGCCGGACCTCATCCTCCTCGACTTCAGCATGCCGGGTATGAACGGCGCGGAGGTCGTCGCAAAGCTCAAGGCGAATCCCGAGACAAAGGACATCGCGGTAGTGTTCATCTCCGCCGTCGGCGACCCGAACTTTACCGACGCGGACGTCCAGGCCGCGCAAAATCTCGGCAGCACGGACTTTATCCGGAAAGGCATGACCAACGAGGAATTCGTAGCGAAGGTGAAGACGTACCTCTAGCTGCGGTTGCATTTGTCGGCATGACGATGCACGGCACTCCCATGGGTATGGAACAACCCTCGAGCGTCCCGCGGAACCGTAACGTCTTCTTTGTCGGCCTTTTGAGTTTCTTCGGCGGCGTGAGCCAGGACATCTTCGCTCCCGTCCTCCCCATCTACCTCACGACCATCCTCGGCTTCGACAAGACCTTCGTCGGCATCGCCGAGGGTATCGTAACGGCGAGCGCGAACATCGCCAAGGTCGTCTCCGGCTTCATCGCGGATAAGTTTAAGAAGCAGAAGCCGCTCATCTTCGTCGGCTACCTGTTCTCGATGGTGAGCCGGCCGCTCCTCGCCGCCGTCTCCGCGGCCGCGCCCGTCTTCGCACTCCGCTTCATGGACGGCGTGGGAAAGGGCGTGAAGGACCCGCCGAAGGACGTTTTGATCGCCGGCTCCGCGGAAAAGACGACGCGCGGGAGGAGCTTCGGCGTCGCCCGCATGCTCGACACACTGGGCTCGGTCGTCGGCCCGCTCCTCCTCGCCGCCTTGCTCTATCTCCTCCAAGGCAGCGCCACGCTCTACCACACCATCCTGGTTCTCTCGGCTATCCCGCTCATCGTGACGCTTACCGTGCTCGTCACGAAGGTGCGGGAGGCGCCGCGCGAGGAACCACGCTCCGTCGGCGCGGCGGCCGTCTCCGACCGGAAGCTGCCGACGAGCTTCTACCTCTTCCTCGCCGTCGTCATCGTCTTCACACTCGGGAACTCTTCGGACGCGTTCCTCGTTCTCCGCGCGAAGAACCTTGGCTTTACCCTGGTAGAGATACCCATCGCCATCGCGCTCTCTAACCTCGTCTACGCACTGGGTGCCGTACCCTTCGGCTCGCTCTCGGACCGCATCGGGAGGATACCGACGCTCCTCATCGGCTGGTTCGCCTACGCCGCCGTCTACCTCGGATTTGCGCTGGCGTCGCAACCGGGCTGGGTGTGGCTCCTCTACGCCGCCTACGGCGTCTACTACGCAACCTCCGAAGGCGTCGCCCGAGCGTTCCTTGCGGACATCGTGGGCGCCGGCCACCGCGGCCGGGCCTTCGGCATCTACGGCACCGCCGTCGGCCTCGCCACGCTCCCCGCGAGCTTTTTCGCCGGGCTCCTGTGGGACCGGTTCGGACCGCCGGCGCCCTTCTACTTCGGCGCCGCGATGGCGACCGTGGCGGTAATACTCCTCGTCCTGCTCTTTCGTTCCCGCCGCGCGGGCGGACCAGCCGCGGCTGGCGTGTGACTTCCACTCGCGAACCTCGCGAGTGTTATAAAATCAAACGCCCCCGCTGTTGGTGGGCAGATTTTAATCAAAGGGCAGAATCTACTACAGCATCGACGTGACATCCCTGGCGATAGATCATTCCAAGAACCAAACCAGATTCTGCAGTTTTTCAGAAAGTTGCAGGGCGTTCGCATGGGAGAAAACACCGAGATACGATTGAAGCGAAGCCAGGAGGGCGTCCATTCGATGATTAATTCTTTGCACACTCGATTACAACAAGAATATCCCGCCTTGCGGCGGGATATTCTTCTCCGGAAAATTCCGGTTCTAGGTTCTAGAAGAGTGCGTACACCGCCCACGAACTGATGGGAATCGAGAGGAGCATGCACGCGGCGCCGAGAAGCGCCAGGTTTTTCATGAAGTTCACCTGGTTCCCCATCTTCGCGTTCGGGTCCGTGTCCTTCCAGTATGCGTGCATCGCGAAGGTCACGACCACGAGGAAGACGGCGATGGCGAGCACGGCCCAGCGGATGTAGGCGCCGAGGAGGATACCTAAGCCGCCCGCGAGGAGCAGGATACCGCTCACGATGACCGCTACCTTCGGCATCGGCACATTCTTCGACTTCGCGTAGTCCGCGAGCATACCGCGGTGCGCGAAGTGATTCCACCCCGACATTACGAAGTAGCCGCCGTAGAGGATGCGGCCGACGAGCAGGGCTAGTGCAGTAAGACCCATTGGTATTTGGTTATTCGTTATTGATGGATGGTATGGCAGCGGAATATCGACCGCTTTATTGGCTATCCCGCAGTATGGCCAGAGAACACAGTATACCACAAACCGCCGGCGGTGGGATACCCGTTCCGGCAGCGGATAACGATGGCGCAGTTCACGGCGCTACCGTATCCCCGTGTCGCACGACAGCGACACGTCCGTAAAGCGGCCGGCGGTCACCACCGCCTCCTGCCCGCCGCATCGCGGAAGTACCGCGCCGCCACGAGGAACGAGCGTGTACGTCCCCGGCGGGAGTTCGATGCGGAACGCAGCCTGCGCATCCGTGGTGATGGTTCGGTACACCGCCGCAGGGTTGCCCGCCACAAATATTCCGATGCTCGTCGGGTATGGTTTCGGCGCGCACTGTGGATCGGGCGGTATCCGCTCAACGGGGCAGGTCGGGCCGAGGAGCACCCGTCCCGCGATGCCGCTTGCGGCCGATGCCTTCCCGATGAAGCGCACCGGCACGCGCACCTCGGCGTCGTTCGCCGGCTCTCCGGAGGGATTGTCCCTTTTGAGAACCAGCGTGCCGCTCGCGGTTGAGGGCGCGGCGAAAGTGAGCGTCGCATCGAACGGCACGAAATCCGTCGTCATCCAGTTACCGCCGGTTTTGGCTGCCGTTCGCGCAATCTCATTCCCGTTGCCGTCAAGCAGCCGGACCGGGAACGACGCTTCGAAGAACCACATACCGCGCGCTTCACCGCGCACGTCAAGCGGGCTCGTCACGGCACTGTCGGGAAGCGGCGACGCGATGTGGATGTTGTCGGTCAGGGCGGGCTGCGCCGTCGTTCCTGTCGGTTCGGCGGGCGTCGCGGGTTCCGGCGGCGGCGTCTGCACGGTGCGCAACCCCGGCCCGACCACGAACGAGATCATCGCCACGATGACGGCGAACACGATGAGTCCCTTCTGTATCCCTTTCCTCATCCCCATCTGCATCATCCCAGCGTAGCACGACTGGCCCTTGTCCGTCGCCACGGCTGTTGCATCCGCGCGCTGCCTATCCTATGCTGGTACGACCGAACACACACCGACCCATGCCGGACGCACCGAAACACTACACGAGTCTTCGCGTGAAGAAACTCCCCGATGGCGAGATCGAGATAGACGCCGAGGTCCCCGCCGACCGCTTCGAAACGTACCGCCGCCGGGCGCTCGCCGAACTCGGGCGCGAGCTCGAACTGCCGGGGTTCCGCAAGGGCAAGGTGCCGATGGAACTCGCCGAGCAACACCTCAACCCCGCATATGTCCTCGAAGAGGCTGCGCACCTCGCGCTCCGAGACGCCTACCCCGAGGTGGTGGCGAACGAAAAGCTGCGTCTCCTCGGCGCGCCGGAAGCGACGGTAACGAAGCTCGCGCGGGGCAACCCGCTCGGCTTCCGACTCCGCGCCACGCTCATGCCCGAGTTCAAACTCCCCGACTATCGGAAGATCGGCCGCGAGGTGATGGCAACGCAGACGCCCATCGAGGTGACCGACGCCGAGGTCGAGGAAACGATGACGGAACTCCGGAAGTTCCGTGCGAACGCCGGCGCAAAAGCCGGCTCCGGCGCGGAGATTGCGGTGGAGCTCCCCGAGCTCACCGATGAGTTCGTAAAAACGCTCGGTGCGTTCTCAAACGTCGAGGAGTTCCGCACGAAGATACGCGGGAATATCTTGGAAGAGAAGAATGTCCAGGCGACGGGCGCGCGCCGCGAGGCGCTCGCCGCGCGACTCATCGAAACGACGAAGTTCTCCATCCCGCCGCGCGTCATTGATGCGGAAGCGGCGTCGCTCCGCGATGAGCGGACAAAGAGCATCGAGCGGATGGGGCTCACGATGGAGGAGTATCTAAAGCGCGCCAAGAAGACGGAGGATGAGTTCCACGCCGACGAGCGTACGTACGTCGAGCGTCAGATACGGACGCGGTTCATCCTCGCCGCAATCGCCGAGGCGGAACGGCTCGCCATCCCCGAGGAAGAGGTTGAAACAAGCCTCGATCTCCTTAGGCGACGCTACCCCGATGCCGAACCGGAGAACCTCCGTCACTATCTCCTCACAATGCTCACAAACGAGCGCGTGCTGCGGCTCTTGGAGGGAGAGGAGACGTAAGCGCCCGTGGCCGCCAGCCGGCGGTGAAAAAATACTCCAAGGGACCGTAGAGGAATCTGCCGAGCCTTCGGAAAATGAATGGCACGGGGTGCACCGTCATGCGCGCGGCCCCCGCCGTGAGCCGCGCGGCGGCGCCTTCGAGTTCCGCGAGGAGCGGGCCGTTCGCGCCAGTGACATCCAGCTCATAGTTCCGCCGGAAACTCAACGTATCGCAGTTCGCGCTCCCCATGCACCACGCGTCATCCACGAAGAAGAATTTCTGGTGGAAGTAGCGGTCGACGCCGTACCAGCGGACGCCGCGGCCGAGGAGGCGCGATATCGGCAGCGCCCGGAAGCCGTCGTAGCGGCACCGGTCGGTCCGGAGCGGCGTCACGATGGTAACCTCGACGCCGCGGCGGCGCGCCGCCGAAAGGGCGGCAAGGAGTTCGCGCGGTGGGAAAAACCATGCGGTGACGATGGTGACGCGCCGCGATGCCCGCCGGACCGCATCGAGGAGCCACCGATAGACATTGTCCTCTTCCGACCGCGGTCCGGAGGCAAGCATCGTTACGCCGTCGGCGACGCCCCCTCCCGAGGTCGCAGCACCCCTACCGCCGTCACGCCGCCGGTTCGCGAGTCGCCAGAGTTCATCGAAGAACGCGATGAGCGGTTCGGGCCGGACAACCGGCATCATGAGAAAGAAATCCTCCCGCGTCCGGTATATTTCGCCGATGCCGAGACCGCCGAGGCCGAAGAGCTTCCGGTCAATGAGGAAGAGGCGCGCGTGCTCGCGGTAGAGGAACGAAACGGGATGCACGGGAAGGTACCACCGCCGCGGACGGAAAATGCGCGCTTCGCCATTGGCGGCGCGAAGTCCGTGAACGATGACATCCTGGTCGCCCCAGCTCCCGATGCCGTCAAAGAGAAGACGCACGCGCACCCCGTCGCGGGCCTTTTGCTCTAGAAGCTTGAGGAAACGCCTGCCAACGGCATCATTATGGAACGAGTAGACACTTATGAGTATTTCGCTCTTTGCCGCCCGTATCGCCCGCTCGAGGAACGGATAGAACTCGTCGCCGTTGCGGAAAAAACGCATGGTGCGTGATGGCAACAGTATACTGCGCGACCATCCAACGGTCTACGCCAACAGATGATGTAACTGACCCGGTGCGCAGTTCAGAGCCGTACCACCTCTTCCCACGGAAATCCGGGCTTCCCGAAGTGCCCATAGGCGGCTGTCCCAAGGTATATCGGCCGCCGCAGATCGAGACGCTCGATAATGGCGCGGGGCCGGAAATCGAACTTCCCGCGGACGAAATCGGCGAGGCTCTCCCCTTTTTCGTTCACGGCCTCGACCATGAGCGGTTCGGCGCGGCCGATGGCGTAGGCGACCGAAACGAGCGCTTCCTTTGCGAGGCCGTTCGCGACAAGGTTCTTCGCCACGAACCGGCACATGTAGGCGCCCGACCGGTCAACCTTGCTCGGGTCTTTGCCGGAGAAGCAGCCGCCGCCGTGCGGGATGAGCCCGCCATAGGTATCCACCATGATCTTCCGTCCCGTGAGGCCGGCGTCCGCCGCGAACCCGCCCTGTACGAACCGTCCGGTCGGATTCACGAGTACCTCCACGCCGTCCACGCCCCCGATAATGGGCATGATAAGACGCTCGATAAAAATACGCCGAATTTCTTCCGGCGAAACGTCCGCCGCGTGCTGGGCGCTCACGAGCACGGTTTTCACCACGCCGTCCCCTATCGTCACCTGCGACTTACCGTCGGGACGAAGCCACGGAATATCCCCGTTCACCCGGAGCGTCTCGAGGCCGCGCGTCAGGGCATGAGCGAGCACGGTGCCAAGCGGCATGAACTCCGGCGTTTCGTCGGTCGCGTAACCGTACATGATACCCTGGTCACCGGCGCCGCCCGTGTCGACCCCCTGTGCGATGTCGGGCGATTGGGTAACGACGCTCGTCACCACTCGAACCTCGTCCGGGTAGCCGGTGTCGCGGTAGAGGCGCCGCGCGATGCCTTCGTAATCGATCGTCCCGCGCGTCGTTATCTCGCCGGTGAGGGCGATGAGCCCGTGGCCGCCGACGGCCTCGATGCCGACGCGGCTCATGGGCTCGTGCCGGATGCACTCGTCGAGGATGGCGTCGGAAATGCGGTCACACAGCTTGTCCGGATGGCCGGCGGTGACACTCTCAACCGTATACATTTTCGCGCGCGTGAACATGGCGTTGTCCTGGTTAATAAAAAATCTTTCCGGTCCGAGGAAAGATGGCGACGATTATCTTTCCTCCGTACCGTGGACCATGGGGGGTCCGCTGCCGAGGCTGGATTTGGCACCCATTCGAGTCCGCTTGCGCTTCCCTCAGGGTTGTCGGCGGGTCAAAGGGCCAGTACCCTCGCCGCACTCTTGATACGAACTATTCGGTTGTACGGCCATCATAAACCCCGCGCACGGCGGGGTCAAGTCAACACGGTAGGGATGAAACACTAGTTCCGCAGGTACCGCTTGACGGCGACGAAACTCGAAGCACTCCCGATAACCACGCCGAAGAGCAGCTGGTAGCCGAGGAGCATGAGGAGGTTCGCGGAGAAGTACCCGAAGATATCGAGCCCGGGTATGAAGACGTTCAGGTATGGCGAAACGACGTAGACGATGGGCGCCGAGAGTATCATGCTCACGACCGCCGCAACGACACCGGCCATGATGCCCCAGACCACATATGGCCCGCGCACGAAGCTGTTCGAAGCGCCGACGGCGCGCATGATGCCGATCTCGTCGCGGTTCGAGTAGATGGCGAGGCGGATGGTGTTAAAAATGACGAGACCGGCGACGATGGCGAGCACGATGGTCATGGCCAGCCCGCCGCGGTTCACGTTCTCGATGATGGCGGTGAGCCGGTCGATAACCGTCTGGTTCTTCGCGTAGTTCACATTATCACGGTACTGGACAAGATTCGGTGCTTCGAGGTACTGCGCAATCGACGCGTACTGGTCCGGGCGGCGCGCCTTGATGTTCAGGGATGCGAGGAGTGGATTGGTGTTTAACTCATTGATCGCCTGGATCACCGACGGGTCGGAATCATTCTTGTGGTTGGCTTTGAAGATCTCGAGCGCCCGGTCTTTCGATATGTATTCGACCGACTTCACCTCCGCGAGCCCCTCGAGGAGCTGTTTCACGTTGAGTATTTCGTCCTCCGATGTGTCGCTCTTAAAGGCAACACTGATGTCTATCTTGTCCTGGACCGAGGCAATCGCCCGTTCGGTCGTCACATTGAAGAAAATGAGGCCGAGGGCGCCCATTAAGGCGAGCGTCATGATGGCGATGGTCGCCGTGGACGGCCAGCCGTTCCGGAAGAAGTTCTTAACCCCGTAGTGGATGATGCGCGAGATGACGGTGAACATTTGGGGTAGGGTGTAGGGTCTAGGGTTTAAGGGTTTAGTTTTGGCTCTATACCCTATACCCTATACCCTAATCCCGGTTTCAGGCAAGCATGAACCGGCCGTTTTCCTCGTCGCGGATGACACGGCCCTGATCGAGCGTCACGACGCGGCGTCCGATGCTGTTGATGACCTCGCGGTCGTGGGTGGCGAGGAGGACGGTCGTACCGAGCTCGTTGATCTTGAGGAGTAGGTTCACGATGTCCGCGGTGTGGAAAGGGTCGAGGTTACCCGTCGGCTCGTCGGCGATGACGACCTCCGGCCGGTGTACCATTGCCCGCGCGATGGCCACGCGCTGGCGCTCACCGCCCGAGAGCTCGTGCGGAAAGTTCTTCGCCTTGTCGCCCAGCCCCACCATGTCCAAAACCTGCGGCACGAGGTCGTTTATCTCGCGCTGGGGCCGCCCGGCGACCTCGAGGGCGAACGCCACATTCTCATAGGCATTTTTCGTCGGCAGGAGCCGGAAGTCCTGGAACACGATGCCGATGTGCCGCCGCAGGGCCGGCAGCTCCTTGTCGCGGAGCTTGTTCACCTCGTACTGGCCGAAGAAGACCCGACCCCGCGTCGGTTTCTCTTCGCCGATCAAGAGCTTGATGACGGTGGATTTTCCCGCGCCGGAGCGCCCCACGAGCGAGACGAATTCGCCGGGATTCACCTTGAAACTCACGTCATCGAGCGCCGTCGAGTGGCTGTTGTATACCTTTGAGATGCCTTGGAATGCAATCATAAGAGTAATCGCGAATAATGCGAATAACCCACGGGTAATAATGCGAATTATGCCGACGCGCCGGAGTTCAAAACGCGACGGTACTTCACCCCATCGCGCGTAAAGTATATCAGAATTCCCAACTTCATGCCAGAGCCACGAAGGTATGTGAGTAATTGCTTTGCATTGCTGTAGGTTAACTTCGGCACAACTTTTAGCTCCACGATGACCCTTTCCTCGATGATAAAGTCTGCAAAATAGCGCGCAATCGGCGCTTCCCGATACCGCAACGGAACGTGCACCTCCCTCTCATATGAAATCTTCCTGTTCTGAAATTCCTTTGCGAGAGCGGTTTGGTAAACCTTCTCGGGAAAACCGTAACCAATCTCGTTGAACACCGTGAATGCAGCACCAACGATGCCGTAACTCAACTCCGGGAACACGATCTTTCCCTACTCCATTTGTGTTATATTCGCATTATTACCTCCCAGATTCGCATTATTCGCGATTACTCTCGATGTTGGCTTCGATGAACCTGTCGAGGTCGCCGGAGAGGACGTCCTTCACCTGCGTCGTCTCGACCTCCGTGCGATGGTCTTTGACGAGCTGGTAAGGGTTCAGCACGTACGAACGTATCTGGTTCCCCCACTCCGGCCTTACCTTGACGCGCAGGTTCGAGAGTTCCTTCGTCTGTGTCTTTTCCATGAGCTCCCAGAGCTTCGCCTTGAGGTGTGAGAGCGCCCGCTCGCGGTTCTGGGACTGCGAACGCTCGGCCTGTGAGGCAACGGCGATGCCGGTCGGCAGGTGCACAATGCGCACGGCGGTTTCCACCTTGTTCACGTTCTGCCCACCGGGGCCGCTCGACCGGAAAAATTCGACTTTGAGATCCCTCTCGGGAATGACGAGCTGCGATTCCTCCTGCTCCGGCAGACTGGGCACCACCTCGACCAACGCGAAGGAGGTGTGGCGCAGCTTCTGCGCCGAGAACGGCGAGATGCGAACGAGCCGGTGGACGCCCGCCTCGCCCTTCAGATATCCATAGGCGTAGTCGCCCTCGACCTCCGCCGTCCGGCGATTCGGATTGTCGTCGAGCACGGTGAACTTCCACTCACACCGTTTCGCGTACCCCTCGTACATCGCGAAGAGCATCCGTGCCCAGTCCGTCGCGTCGTCGCCGCCCGCCCCGGGGTAAATGGAAATGACCGCCGGTTGCCGGTCGTAGCGGCCGCGGAAGAGTGTGAGGAGCTCGAGCGCGCGGAACTGCCGCTTCACCTCGAAAAAACGGCTCTCGTCAAAATGTTTATCCTGAGCCGAGCCGAAGGACTTTTCGAGCGCCACGATGCCGCTCGCGATGGCGTCGTACCGGTCAACGATGTTCTTGAGTTCGCCCAGGCGCTTAATCTTCTCGTCCGCTGCCGCGCGCCTGCCCGCCGAAGCCTTGGCGGAGGCGGGGTCCGCCCAAAAACCCGGCTCGCCCATCGCGGCCTCAAGCTCTGCCATCTCATTTCGCTTTTTCTCTACCTCAAAGACGCCCCGCCAATCGCGGGGCTTCGGTTGCGAGTTCTTTAAGTTCGGATTGAAGGTCCATTAATACAACTATTCTACGCTACATTCTTTTCTTCCGCGAGAGCCGGAGGCGAGAGTCCCCGCCTACACCGACTCGGCCTTCGTAGCGCTTCGGCGAAGGAGGCGGCTTCGGCGGGCAGGGAACTCGCAACCTCTGCCTTATGAATTGGAAGCATTATTCCCTCTTTGTCCAAAACTTTGAGCCGGAGGCGAGAGTCGAACTCGCAACCTCTGCTTTACGAAAGCATTGCTCTGCCATTGAGCTACTCCGGCTCGAAGTTTTGGTAACAAAGAGCAATCCCGCTTATGCGGGGCTCTCCATTGCCTCGCCCTCCATAGCTTTACCCGTGTCCATCCGAAGCCTTCGCGGAGAAGGAGCAACGGAGGGAGCTACTCCGGCGTAGCCCCAGAATAGCAGGGATAAGTGGCGAAATCAACGCGATGAAGGTCTCACTGCCCGCCGTAGAGCTCCAAGAACTGCTCCCGGGACATATGAGAGTAACCTACCGGGCGCGATTCGTCGGCAAAGTGCTCCCTCCTCATCTTCTCGTCAATCGGCCCTTCCACCTTGAAACCGAGCTTTTCCATAATGCGCGGGTGGGCCGCGACTATCCAAGAGGTCGCCAAAATGGTTTTGATGCCTTCCAGCGCGTGGTCTTCGATGAGTTTCTTCGCCAGCTCGCGCAAGCCCTGCTGTACCAGTTCCATTTTCTCGCCGGGCGAGCGGCCTTCAGCGGGCTCGAGGTGGATGTGTATCAGATCGCCCGCGATGCCGTATGAGAGAATCTCGTTCAGAGGAATAAACTTATACTGTTCCAGAGAACCCTCTTTAAATGTATGCATGGTGCAGAGGCGGCAGGATTCTTCCCGTTCGGCTCAAGCCCGTAGCTTGCAACGGAACGTTACTTCTCGAGCAATTTTTTCATCGGCTTCCAGTAGTAATCGATCCAGCCCTGCTTGATCGACGTGTACTGGTCCGCCGGTACTCCCGTCTGCGTGAAGGTGAGCGCGGTGCCGCCACGAACCGGCTTCAAAAGGAATGTGGCTTTGGAGACACACCCCTCCGGCCAGTCCGACGCCTGCCACGATTGGACGATCTTCTTGTCGGGAACGAGCACGAGATTCTTCCCGGTAATGTAGCCGTCGTAGGCAGAGAATGCGCCGCCGACCCTCCGGCTCACCATGGCCGACTGGCCGGTGAGCGCGGCGTGCTTCTTTGAATCCATCAACGCCTCGTAGACCTCGTGCGGGCCTACCTTAAAACGAACCTCCTGTTTGATGTTTTTGGTTTTCATGGTTTCAATGGTACCACACTTTCGCCCAAGTCAAAAATAGAACAACGAAAAGCTAAACCCCTTCGAGCGAATTGACGAACGCAGCGAACGCCGGATCACTCGCGAGCAGGCGAGCTTCTTCCTTACACCATGGGGAATAGACGTCAACATCTTCCTCTATCTCTTTCAAAAATTCCTTCCATCCAACCCACCGTATCGCCTCCACTTCGTTCGGATCAATAGTCGGCTTCTCTTCGGTCGAGCCGACGAATACGGGACATATCTCGTTCTCCATAACACCGTCCTTCGAGAATTGGTAGCGATACGGCAGCGACATGTGAAACTCGACGGTCCCGATTCCCAGCTCATCCTTCAATCTCCTTCGAATAGCGTCTTCCACTGTTTCTCCAAGTCCCGGATGGCCGCAGCAGCTGTTCGACCAGGCGAGAGGCCAGGTCTTCTTCGTGGAACTCCGCTGCTGGAGCAGCAATTTCCCCTCCAGATTGAAAAGAAAAAAAGAAAAGCCCCGATGGAGCGGCGTCCGTTCCCCATGAACCTCCGCCTTGGGCATCGTCCTCAGAACGTTATTGTTCTCGTCAACCAATACCACAAGCTCTTCCATAACGGAGGGGATTATAGCACAGTGAGCCCAACGGAACAGTTTTACCAACGGACTCCCACGGCAGACTCTGTCGTGATTCACCTTATCTCCTGATATACTGAATGTATAACCATCATGCATTTTGCACTCCCCCGCTGCTCTCGCACCGTTGTTATCACGATTGTACTTGTCTTGTTGTTCCTCATAGCGGCCGCCGCCTATCCTCTGAATACGCACCTCAAGGCGTTGTACATAAGACAATTTTCCCAAGCGATTATTGACCGGAACGGTGAACGAATCGCTCTTGGGCCGAACTATCGGGGATACTACGCGGAGGATATTGGAACGGTACCGGCGAATGTTAAAAAAATACTCATTGAGAAAGAAGATCGCTTTTTCTACTACCACCCCGGCATAAACCCATTCAGCATTCTGCGCGACGGCATACAGGTGCTTTTCTCGCAGAAATTCCGCGGTTCGAGCACTCTCACGCAGCAGCTCGTAAAAAATCTTCTCGGGAATGAGAATCAGAGGACCCTTGGTAATAAGGCTATCGAAGCACTGTATGCACTTGCCCTCGAACTGTATACGCCAAAGGAACAGATCCTCACCATGTACGCAAATACGGTCTACTTGGGAAATCAGATGCAGGGCATCAAAGAAGCGAGCTACTACTACTATGGGCGGATGCCGGAGGCCCTGAACGATGGGCAGGTCGTATCGCTTCTCGCAACCCTCAACAATCCGTCCGTTCGCTACCCGGGAACGGCATCAAATGAGGTGTATACCGCTCTCCTCGCCGATAAATTCGGCGTACGTGAAAGCGATAGCACCATTCGAAAAAAATCGGAGCCGGTTGTCGCGTACGCGGTAAAAACAGATACCGCTTTCGAAGTTGGAACGCTCGGTACGGGATGCGGGTCGTGCACACTTACGATCGACGCCTCACTTACCGAATCGCTCCGCCGCACGCTCGCGAGAAATCTGGAATCACCCACGTTTACCGATGTGGACAACGGCGCAATCGTGGTGATCAAATTATCGCACGATGAACGTCCGAACCAGCTCCTCGCGCTCGTGGGCACCCCGGACCCTTCTTCCGATTCGCTCGGACAACAGATCAATATGGCGATCCAGTCGCGTCCGATAGGGTCGACGGCAAAACCGTTCATCTACGCGAAGGCTTTTGAAAAGGGTGCGCGTCCGTACACGCTCGTCGATGATCGTGAATATAAATACCAAATTGGGACGGGGTTCCCGCTCTACCCGAAGAATTTCGATGGAGCGTATCGCGGTATCGTCACGATGCACCAAGCACTTTCAAACAGCTTGAACGTACCAACCGTACAAACTCTCGAATTTGTGGGCATCGATACCTTCAATACGTTCCTTTCGGATACGCTCGCATTTTACCCGCGACAGGACCTCTCACATTACGAACTCGGCATAGCACTCGGCGGATTGGAAATGGATCCGCTCACGCTATCCTACTACTTCACCATCTTTCCGAATCAAGGAGTGTTGAAGCCGCTGCAAATTACAACGGCGCCAACGGTAGGGTACCTCCAACCACCCATGACGGCCCTCATCACTTCGCCGAGACGCGTGATAGACGCGCCGTTCGTAAAGCTCGTGAACAGCATACTGACCGACCGAGCGACGGGCGTCGATCAATTTGGGCTCAAAAGCAACTTGAATCTCACGCAATCAAATTATGCCGTAAAGACCGGCACGAGTTACAATTTTCACGACTCATGGACGATCGGCTACACTCCCGATTTTCTGGTCGGCGTTTGGGTCGGCAACAGCTCAAATAAAGCGATCCGCCAGGTCACGGGACAGCAAGGCGCCGGAAAAATCTGGCACGATGCGATGGAAATCCTGCTTGCTTCACCCTACAACAGACAAAGTCAGTTCGATCTCGATGGCCTGCGAACGTTCGAGGCGAGCGGAACCCTCGAATACGGGCTGCCCAACGACAAGTATGATCTGGCGCGAAATCTGATATCAGACGAGGTGACCATCCTCGAGCCGCACGATGGCGATGTCTTTTCGGCGGAACCCGGTGCAACCGTTCCGCTCCGCGCGCGCGAGAACGTTACCTGGAACATCGACGGGGCCGTTATTGGCCGCGGGGACCGCATCGCATGGACCCCCTCGATCGGCACACACCGCATCGTTGCCGAAACGGCGCAAGGACAAAGAGAGAGCGTGACGGTAACCGTTACTGCACCGTAAGGTATCCGCCGCCAGTGCGGCCGAAATTCTCTGGAGTATAGAGTTCGCTCACGACCGCCGGAAGGTGGTTGTAGGTCCCCAAAATAAGCGCCCGGACGAAGTAATCGTAGGTGTAAACCCCCGGTGAGAGGTGCTGGCTGAAGAGGAAAATTCGGTCGTTGTGCGCTTCGGTCGCGTCAGGATTGAGCGATAGATTGGGAATTAGAGAGCTCATCTCCGTCGGGCTCAACGCTGGAGATGGCAGCGCCTTACTTGGAGCCCCGAATCCGAAAAATGATTTTACTTTATCGAAAAGCGACCCGAGGTTGCCCGAAATATCTGCTCCCTCATAATAACTCTGTGTACGCTGGGATCGTGTCTGCGATTGGAGCGTTTGATCTTCGGTCGCCAGATTGAAATTGACGATTTCCATTCCGGCGGGGATGTAATCCTCAACCGTTACGTAATTCCGGTCTTGGGGCACAACGATCGTGAGGTGACCGCGCACGACGTCGCCCTGGCGTGCGCTCGTTAGCGGATGCTGCATGTCGGTGTCGGAGAGTGCGTAGAATGCCCGCTGGATCGAAAAGCCCTCGTCACGCTGCGGAATTTGGTCGGCCGGCAGGTAATACTGTACGCTCATATCGTAGTAAAAACCGCCGGCACCGCTATTGTTGTCGTGCTTGTTAAACGAGATTGTATGGATCGCGTCTGTCGAGAAGTCGGTAATCGGCAGGAATTGGGAGAATGTCGTAAGAATGGTCGAGCTGTTAAAGCTGTAGGAAGCGACCTGCTTTTCGTCGAGGTTGAGCGATAAGGCGAAATCAGATTGGATCTCGTGTTTCCAATTCAGGTAATCGGTAAAGGCGTCGATAACGGCGGCGGTGTTGTTGGTAGAACCCCAAGCGCCATCGGGGTTGCGACTGCGCGTGATCCAGTGGATAATATTTGGCAATTCGGGGTTGTCGCGCTGGTCATTCGCGTAGGCCTTGAGCATGAGCGCGGTGTCTTTGACCGGTGTTTCATAGTACCCGTATAGAACGTTTGCATCCTCAACGCCAAGGTGAGCGCCACGCGAGTCGATCACCAGACGACCCTCAAGCGTTTTGAAAACGGTGTCCTTCACGGGAGAAGGGTAGCCGTTCGTTACGACCAGTGCGAGGTACGCCAAACTTTCTGATGAAATCGAATCATGGATGAACGATCGATCGGCAACTATGGTAGAAATATTCGTCGTGAGCAAACTGTTGCCCGCATATTGCGGAAGCCGAGAAAGTGTATATGCCGAGAGAACGACGAGGTCCTTATTTTGATAGATCCGGTAGTCTGTTGAAAGGGATGTAAAGACGTACGTAGCGGCATTCGCGATGACCTGATCGTCGACGCTGTAGCCGTCTTTTTTGAGTTCGATCAAGGCGTCGAGGGCCGAAAGGGTAAGCGAGTAATCCGGCGGAAGGTTCGAGTAGTAGGCAATCCCGCCGTTCGCCGCTTGGTTCTGGTAAATGCGGCTGAGCCCCAATTTCACCACCTCATCCACGCTATACGTCGACCCTTCAAACGTCACGTCGGGGAGTTTGAATGTTTTTTGGATATCCTCAACGCCCAAGCCGCGTTGTGCGATCGCAATTGAACGAAGCTTACTGGCAATCTGCTCGCTGCAGCCGTAGGGATACGAGAAAATGTAATTGAGCGCGTCGGAGAGAAACACCGCAAGCGTTGCGCTCGCTTTGATCGTCGCGCCGCCGCGGTCTTTCACGATGCTATCTGGCAACAGGACGTACTCGTGCGCCGTGCTCTGGGTTGTGTAATTCGCCGTAGCTACGGTTTCGTAGGTCTGATTTTTGGTGATGGGAATCGTATTCTCGACCGTATCGTTGTACCTGTCATTTTTTGCGGACAGCACGAAGGTATGGCTGCCGGAATCCTGGTTGGTCGGAGCGCTTACCGAAAAGTAGGCGGTATAGGTGTCGTGCGGAGCGATCGAAACACTATACGAAGTTTTATCTTTTGCACGCAACGTCTGACTATCGAACGAAATCGTCAGCTGTTGGGTGGATGCTGTCTGATTGAACACTTTTGCACCAACTCCAAACTGGTCCCCCGGAACAATGAAGCGTGGTGCGAGTGGCACGACCATAACATCTTTTTGCGCGGTAAACTCTCTATACCCCACGCCGACCTTCGTATCCTGCGTAATGCCGACGGACTCCACCTGCCATGTTGTTAAGTTGTCTGGAAGCGTGAACGAAACCGTGGCGTGGCCGGAATCGTCGGTGATAACCGTTCCACGCCAGAAGGCAGTATCTTTAAATACCCCGCGCTTCTTCACGGCAAGATCGCCGGGTGCTCCCCCGCCCCCTCCGCCACCTTTCGTGCCGACCGGAATTGAGGCTTCGTAAAGTATATTCTTGACGTTAGAAGTGGTGATGACCGCAAGCGGTAGCCCATCGTAGAAGAAAACGAGCGGGTTTTTCTTTGGATTTCCCTTTAACGCAAGCACGCTCACATCGGCAACGGCGACGGAGAGTTCCGCCTGCGCAGGATGATCCTGAAAATCGTGGGCGTACAGGGAAAGGTTAACCTGTTCGCCCGGGAGGTAGCTCGTCTTATCGGTCGTAATCGTGATGCCCAACGCTTTCTGGTCGGTATTTATCTGATAGTTGATCTGCCCGAATTTAACATCGGGTCGTGGTGAAAGGAGCAGAACGGAAAGGTACACGTTCGGGACATACGACGGATTCACCACGAAGGAATAGTTGTACAAATTTCCCGTAATATCCAAAATTTTGTAGTCGAATATCGCGCCCCGCTCAAGCGCGACGAGCGCCTTTGCCTTCGGGAACGGAGATTTAATGATGACGTTCGCCGTTTCGCCGACGTTCAACGTCCGTTTGTCGGTTGCAAGCTCGAGCGTTTCGTTGTTGAGCTGCTGCACCTGTACTTCCCCGGAGCCGTAGACATAGAAGTTCTGCTCGGTGGTGATCGGATTTCCGCGCGAATCGTCGGCGGTGAGGGTCAGCTGGTATTCGCCTTCTCTATCCATCGAGAAGCTGTGGCTCGCGTCGCCATTCCCATCCGTACCCACATCAACCGTTGTAATGGGCTCCACATTCTTCTGGTTCTGGTAGTAGTAGTTGCCATCCACCTCTTGCCGTTTCGAATACGTCCACGTAACGCGGTTGATCGTCATGGTGACCTTGGCTACCGATACCGGCTTGCCTTGGGTATCGACGGTTTTGACGCGGGCCGTAAACGTGTCGCCCTTACCGAGAAACGTCTTGTCGAGGCTTACTCCCTCGTAGAGCGCACCGCGATGGACGATGAACGACTGCTGGGACGATACTGATTGACCGTTGCTGTTCTTCACCGTTACGTTCACGATGAATATCTTGCTCTGCGCGGCATCACTCGGTTTAAACAGTTTTGAAAAATCGAGAGACTGAAGGATCGAACCTTTCCCGTCCTTCGAAAGCGTTACCTTCCCTTGGGCGATAAAGTGGTCGCCGTATCTGCCGTACGGGTCGTAGTACCAGCCGCCGCCGAAGTTAAAGTACTCATCGTGGTAGCGATCGAAATAGTAATCCTGGCTCGTTATGGCATAGGTGGCCTGACCGCTTTCAACGGGAACGCCGAAGAAGTAGTTTGCATCGACACTAATGTTTGCGGTATCTCCAGCAATGTACTCGGGCTTGTCCGACGCTACATCGACCTTGAATGGCGACCCGACATACTCCTCAACATCAAAGGTGCCGTACCCGCCTCTCGCTTGAATGCTGTACGTCCCAAGCGGAGCTCCGGAGTCAAGCGTGAAGTGGGTCGTGAACGTTCCGAAACTGCTGATGGAGACCGTATCTTTATACGCAATCTCTCCCTTGTTGTTCCTGATCGTGACATCGGTCTTTTGCCCGGCGAGCGTTTGGTACGCTCCGTCGTAACCGACGCGATCGAGCCCCCGTACAAACACATCCTGCCCGGGACGGTAAATGGGGCGGTCGGTATAGATATACACTCGTTCCGGGGAATATGCCTGCGAAGCATACTGGAAGTAATCGGTATTTTAGGAAACGAGTGCCGAGTCATCACCGGAGGTGACGATCGCGCCCCGTACCAGTGGGTGAACCGTCGCGCGAGCAATTCCATTGTCATCCGTTACGGCGCTCTCTATTTGCGAAGTATTTCCGTTCTGGTCGACTTGCCATATCGAGATGTGGGCCCCCGGAACAGGATCGAGCGACCCAAAACGAGCGACCCAATAGAGATTTTGAGGTAGTCCCTGCAACGCTTGCGCCGTCACGTGGGGGTTGGGGTCATAGTTGGAAGCACTGTCGCCATTCCACTCAATATTTTTCTCTTGCACGGCAAGATTGGTAATTGTGACGAACGTTTTCTCGTAAATTGGCTGTCCCTCGACCCGTACCGACCGCTGCTTCACAGAATCCCATTGCCAGGAAACCTTGCGGTAATTCGGATTGCTGAACGTAAGCACATAGTGCCCGAGAGGACTGGCGCGGTAATCGTTCAGGTCGATTTGGAAATAATTTCGCGTCCAGTACCGATCGGGAAGCGTGATGCGTTTGTTAATCGAACTAACGCAATTGAGGCCGGAGGGGGGCGTTTCCGCCGCAGGCATTTTTGTCACATACCTGAACATTTGTACGGCCGACACTTCACAGATGTTCATATCCATATAGGAAAGATTTTCAACCGCATAGGTGAGTTTGGTCCGGTCGGGGGAGGTTACGTCGTAAATCTTTTGCATCGAATAGAAGTTCCTCGATTCCTCCGGGGCTTGCCCAGTTTGAAAATCGAGGGACGTATCCGCACGTTGTCCAAAATCATCGATGACGTGAAGATCGATGTGAATGGCATGAAGCGGCGCGAGGCCGATCGCGATCGCATTCTGAAATTCGCCGACGGCGCAGGGCGAACGCATTCCCGATGAAACCCTCACCGGACGATTCCAGTCCCATTTTCCGGTCGGAAGATTTGTTTTGAAGCGGGCGGGGAAATTATCTTCCGTTGCGGGGGCAAGCGGTGTGTTGGTGCAGATGGTAATGCCCGTCGACGAAGCATTGACATCTCCCTGTGCGGGTACTGTTTTTGTAATTTTGAGTTTTGGATATACTACTGCGGTTTTCGTGATGGTCTGAGAATTAACCTGGACGCCGTCCCTGTTCACGATGTTCTTAAACTGCACGGGAATTGAATCGCCGGGCGAGAACGCGTCCGGGGCAAATGTCAGTTCTACCTTTTGGTAGTCGGTTTCTTGTTCGCACGTGCCGCCAGATCCGTAAACGGTATTGCCGTCCTCATCCACCGTGCACTTTTTGCCATAATCGATTCCGGCCACATGTGGTGCCGAAATACTACTTCGACCTTTATCGATCGGTTCCCCGAAGGTGAAAACGAGCTTTCCCTGTGGGTCAAAAACGTCGGCTGCAACACTGTCGCTCCGCGGAGATTCCGCGGTCACGCTTGTAATAATTGGCGCAACTTTGAACGAGCCGCTCCGAGGTGTGTTCAGGATAATGTCGCCTGCCACGGGATACGCTTGGCGAATTTGGTAAGTGTAGGTCGTATCAAAATCCCAGTAGTTCGCTCTTCCAAAAGTATCTTTCGCGCCATACACCTCGATGATGCTCTGATCGGTGATCTCGGTGGTCCCGTTGCTCGTGCGGTTCGGAACCGCACGAGTACCGTATGCGAAAGTAAGCGGCACGCGTGCGCCCTGTGCATTGGTGACCGAGATCTCGCCTTTGGTTCTGTCGAGATCGACGGCTTGGTTGAAAACAATACGGAGCGGCTCGTTAAAAACCAGCGCACTTTCGCCTAACGACCTCGTCTCGACGTAGCGTAGGTTACGTGTGCTAAAAGTATAGGTCGCTTCCGGAATCGAAAGCCCCTCTATGGAAACGAAACCTGGCTTAAGGTGAACGGTGTAGTGTGCCGATGCGACCAAGCTGGTATCGGGAATGAACTGTAAATTGCGCGTGCTGATCCACTTGAACTTTCCCGGCGTTGCCGGTGTGATATCGGCTAATGTTTGGGCATCGGCGGTAACGGCATCGAGTACGGTAAGCGGCACCATGGGGCGGCTGAACACGATGGTGATGTCCGAAAACTCGCTTGCTTCGCTGTCTGCCGCCGGAAAGACTGCGATGATTTTCGGATCATCGGCGACGAGAAAATCCTTGCTCAGTTCCACGCCGTTCGTTTTAAGTGTAGTGGTAAAGTATTTTCCGAGCGGCAGCGGCTGCTCCGGCTGGAAAATCATCCGCTCGCCGCTGTTCGAGGCAATCCATTTTCCGGAAATGGCGGGGCTAAAGGTAACGCCGCCAGCGGCTTCGGCGACGGTAATGCCCGTCGGGAGATGTACAATGATCGATGCGCTGCGCGAAATGCTGTCTGCTACCAGCGCGTACGGCTCAACGTACTGGTTAGCACCGGAAAAGTTCCCGAGATTGTTCCTGCCGAAATAGAAAAGGACGCCGAGGATGACCATGAGTCCTCCGATGGCAGCAAGGGTCTTCCCCCGATGGCCGGAATGAAAAAGACCCGGCGGGAGGGCCATCTCTGGCTCGGGCGAAATCGGCATCACCGCTCCCAAGTTCTCGGGCGACATGCCGCTAGTATAACATACCGGCCGGACCTGCTTTTCTATTGATAGACATCTCTAATCCACGCTAATAAATCCCTACCGTCCTGGGTGTAATCGTCCGATCCCAAAATGACAAAGGCCATTGGACGTTGGATGGTGCTTGTCACTGCGCCTGCCGCACGATCAGTAACCGTGCTACTGTTGTTGTCCGTCGTGCTGGCGACGACACTACGTGCGAACGGTTCCATAAAAACTGACAGGATAGTGCCGCTTGCACCGCCGTTCATCCCCACCTTGCCGCCCACAAAGCTAAGATCATTTGCAAAAACATTAACATTTTGAAGATTGGTGAAAAACACGGGACCATAGACTGTCGAATCAGTATCCTTAGTCGTCATTTTCAAAATGAAACTGCGATTGTTGTACAGATACTGGGCAAGCATAAAAAGATCGTGTGCCGTCGAAACATCGTTCCAGTCGCTTCCGGACGAATCAGCAAAGCGGGTGTTCGTCATACCAATGGCCGCCGCTTTATGGTTCATGAGCCGCACGAAATAATTAGGCCCCAAGAAATGTGAAATGGCGACGGCGGCTTCGTTCGACGATTCCTTGAGGAGCGGTTGCAGGAGATCGTACAGGGAAAGCTCTTGTCCAACTTTCAGGCGCGGGATAGACGTCTTCACAATCATATCGGGGGTGATCGTAATCGTATTTTCGATATTGACATACTCGACCGCCACAAGTGCGGTCATGAGCTTCGTGAGCGATGCAATCGGGAGCTTTTTGTCAGGATTCTTTTCCGCAAAAACAAAATTGCTCTTGAGGTCGGCGGCCAAAAAACTTTCTGGCGAGATTCGCGGGGTCTGCATCTGCTCGTGAAAATCGTCGGCCATAAAATCAGCGCTCGAGACGAGAATTGGCGTGCCGACGGGGACCAGAGCGTAAAGAGCTTTTGCATCATTCGTTGAAAGACGAATGCATCCGCCGGAGTAGCCCGCCGGAACCGGTGTACCATCGGGGTAATACGGCCATCCATGAATCAAAAAATTGCCCTGGAAGGCGAGCGCCCAGGGACTGTACACGTGCGCGAAGCTTGAAAAATCGCTCTGGATCTTGTCGGTAACTTTGTAGAGGCCCGCTGGCGTTTCCCACCATGAACCCGGTTTTCCCTTCGCGAGAATCGGCATTTCCCTCAAAACTGCTCCATCTTTATAGAATCGGAGCGTCATTGTTGATAAGTTCGCATTAATGAAGGTGGCTTTTTGGACGACAAATTGGTCGAGCACCTGGCTGTAGTAATCGGCGTTATCTAACGCGGGCCAACTGCCGTAACTGTACGTTAAACCGAGTTGTGTGTTCGTGGGAAGGGTAAATTCAGCGTTGTAAATAGTGTTTCTAAATTCAATGAACACCACAATGAATGTGGCGCTAACGGTGGCTAAAATTAAAATGGTGATCCAGAGCGGTACGCCCGCGTGGAAGAAATTTTTCATGGTCTCATTCTACCACCCCCGAGTGAAGGCGACCACGCTTCGTTTCGCTAGATCCATTGCGGCCCCGCCGATGGCGGGGCACTTAATTTTGTCTTCGCTCGAGTATTCGCAAACACAATTGGTGCGGGGAGTCGTGCCTGCCTGCCGGTAGGCAGGGACGACGTTAGAACCTATTTAGACCAAAATGTTTCTTTAAAAACCTAGATTCCCAATGAAACCGAATATCCTTGAGATGACCCATCTCCCATCATCAACTGAAGCCCGCCCGAATCCTTTGTCACCTCAAACAAGCCTGTATATTTTCCTGAAAAACCAGGCTTTAATTTATTCAAGCCCATATCAAGTCCAAATGGATTTTTAACTCCTTCAGAGCTGGAATATTCTTGATACCCCGATGGCGGACTAAACATGAAAGTTGTAGCTGTATCATAGTGCCTTCCCTTATTATCAACAATATAAAACCCCGTATTTATGGAGGTTTCACTAGAGCCATTGTTCACGGCCATAAAATTTACCTGAATATACTTGCCCTTGCTCGGCGCGGTATAGGAATTCAAACTACTCCCTAAATTTTTTGCCGAATTTACAGTGTATTGAATTTGGCCAATAGCAAAAGAATTCCCCACCTGTTTTGCTGTAATAATTGGTTGTTGGACCGTTGTGGGTCCGACGATTTGTTGCGGTGTTGGCAGTGCGGGGGTTTGATCTTTTGGAGTATCAGCGTTATTAGCCGCTCCGATAGTTTCTTGGACAGCGGAAGGCTTATTCGGAAGATATATGACGTAGTAATAAAAAACCGAACCACTGATGACAATTATTCCCAGAGCCGCAACTGCCATTAGAAACTTAGTCATATTGGTTTAATTATAACAGATCAAGGAGTTCTGGTGAGTAGAACAGGATTCGAACCAAAGACAATAACAGTCGGAACCTGACGGGGGTTTGGAAAGTGGTGGTCCGAATAATCGTACCTTGTGCGAAGGAGACGGACTGGATTTGAATCAGCACGACGGTCGATGGTGGCACAATGTTGGCCGTTGCTGATGGGTTGAGGCTGTCCCATGTACTGCACGTCCGTGTTGGCGCTGATCGTTGCGGAGAGCGTTGCCGAGACACCCGTGGTGCCTGCCAACGTGTCCATCGTGTTCACCCGGAGAGTGAGACTCTTCGACGTTAGAACTGTTATCCAGCGGCAAAATGAACATATTTATATACCAGATTTGAGACCAGAACCGATGAAGATATAACCTACCCCACCCCGCTACTAACTATAGCGTGGACGACGTTAGAGCCTGTTGGCAGACGGCTACGGAGCGGATTTTCATACCGAACTTATCTGCATAGAGTCATTAGTGGTGGCCGTCCTTATTGCGATATAATCTTGAAGTAAGAGTCGCTGTCATCAACAGTACAATTGTTGTCAGCACACCCAACCAACATCACATACTGACCGGACGGAACGGCGAAAGTCCCCTTTGTTTCATTCCATAAATCGCTCGACGAAAGCGGGGCAACTACCCAGCTGGCATAATTATCATTTGTTATCCCGGAAAATATCTTTTTCCCTAAACGAGTTGGACTATCAAGCAGCCACACAGCAACCGCACTATTCCCTCCTGTCCACCTAATCTCATACATTTTACCGATAGTTAGCGTTTCTCCCCCGTTCGGCGAAAGAACCTTAATGGAAGGAACCTGGGTAGCCGATACAGCTTGCGAAGTCGTAGTCGGAATATTGGCGGCTGGGACCGGAGTGGACGCAGAAGTCGGGACGGAAAGCGTTGGTGTTGGCGATTGAACTGTTGGTGTCGCTGGACCGCTCTGAAGCGCTTGTACTTGGGCCTTTAGCGCAATAATTTGCGCCATCAAAGAATCCCGCGTTGCGGTGTCAGTAGTACTATTTAGTTTATTCTCTAAGGCGTTGATTTGTGTAATTAGGACAACCGTTTTATCTTGCGCAGCCGATGTAGCCGGTAGGGACGGTGCCGAGACAGAAGCACCCGGGATTGGAGTAGGCGCGGAAGTCGGCAATAAGTGATCTTGGAGGGGTTGACCGTAACCTCCGCCGCTCGCTGACGTAACGGGAACTGCTGAAGTAATAGCTGGGGTAGCCGGAGTATTATCTTGTCCCGCCACGATGCTAAATGTCGCGTCGCTGAAATCGCCAATATAAGAGACCGTATCGCACGAAGAGTAAGAACCCTCAACATAAATTGATATTGAATAATTATCTCCCAAGCCGGGCCATGATTGAATGTTGTTTGGAACCGTATACGTATAACTTTCCAAATTTGTGGTAACTCCTATCAATTGACTGCTGTTCACCCCTGTTTTGGTTGTCGGTGCGTCATATCCCTTGTTTAAATAAATCAACAAAGCTTTATTGTCAACGATATCTTTCGCAGAATATTTTATAGTGTACGTTCCGCCAACTTGCCACTGCTCTCCTCCGTTCGGAGAAATAACTTTAATAACAGTAGGAGTGAATGGAACTTGAACGCCCGATGGGGTTTTACATGGCGTGGCTGGCGTAGTTAGTATAGCTGGGATTGTTTGCCCCAAACCTGTCGAAGGGGCGGGAGTTGTCGACATTCCTGCACCCGAAGAAGAAATTGCCGGCGTGGTCTGTGTAGTCGGAATTGGCGTAGATGCAGTAATCGTCGGTGAGCAATTGATACATGGCGTAGCGGCCGGAATCGCGGCGGCAAGTACATTCAATTTCTCTTGTGTTTTTGGACCCACCACCCCCACAGACGCGATGCCATTCTGCTCCTGAAACTTTTTAACGGCCGCTTCGGTGCGCGGCCCGAAATAGCCTGTAATCGAGCCGTCGGGATAAGCACCGGTAAAGGTTTTCAAAAACTCTTGCAATTGTTTTACGTCATCACCGGTAGCTCCTTGTGCTAAAGCCCTGCTAAACCTAAGTTCTAATTTTACAGATTGCACTTCGGCTTGAAGATCCGCTATCTGCGCCTGTAGCGATTGTATCTGCGTTTGGAGTTGTTTTATGACGGCGAGCAAATCCTGCTCCGTCGCGGTGCTGTTCTGGGCAAAAGCAATATTAAAAAACAGCAGGCCGACAAAGGCTACTATGCAGACTTTTTTGAACATATGTTTATTATAACACAGCGGTGGTACTAGGGCAAAAATGGGGTCAGCCACCATTTCTCGGTCTACCCACTCCTATCATAGTTTGTTCCAAACTATGTTTTTTGACCATCTCGCCTACCCAGCCCTCGTCACTGAAGGGTTTGTTTTTTAGGATTGACCTCTCAATGGCTTCTTCTTCGCTTGCTGTCTGCGGCTCGTTCAGCCAGGCAAGATAATCTTCCGGCGGCTCGAGCACCCAAGGGAAAGCGTTTTAAATAATTATCTAAATCCGGTCCATATGGGTGGTCTTTTGGATATTTGTTCTTGGGGAAAAAAGGTTGTCTTCATGTAGCAAGAACCGTCTACCTTCTTTAGCCCCTTGGTAGCTTTTATAATTCTCTTACCCCACGCCTTCGCTGCGGCAACATTGCCCGCGCCTTTTTGTGCGCATACGGAATGCCTTCGATAAAATTGCTGATTAGTTTTTTTGCCATTGTATCAGGATTACTATTTTATGTGCCAGCGTCAGCTAGTACGCTGCCCATATTATTTCAATAATTTTCTAAGGCGTTGGTCTTTAAAATGTTTTATATCTCCATATTCAATCCAAAAATCGGTACTTTTACTCTCCCCACACGGCAAGACGATTGAGGAATGGGTTGAGTTAGGTGAGAGAACCTTCAATTTCGCTCGCTATGCCAAAACGTGGTTCGTGAAAGGCGATATGGAGACGCGGCGAGCCATCTTTGCATCTTTAGGTTCGCACCTCATCATAAAAGACCAAAAACTCAACGTAGAACTACATCCTTACTTCAAAGTCATCTTTGAAAACCTTGAAGACGCAGAAAAAGAACTTCTCAAGGTTAGAACCTCTGAAAGCGTAGTGAATAAAAGGCAAATCGCCGAAATCTTGGCGAATTGTCCTACTCTGCGGGGGCACTAGGAATCGAACCCAGGTTATCGGTTTTGGAGACCGACGTCCTACCACTGAACGATGCCCCCACACCAATTGAGTCTAATTCAACCGAAGGGTATCTTCAAGTCTTCTTTTGAGCTGCGCGAGGGCTCTTGATCTCAACTTCAGGTTATGCTCACGGTGCCGCGCATCTGCCTCGGAAACGTATGCTTCGTAATACATCAACTTGAATGGTACCTTACTCTTGGTTGATTTCGCTTTTCCGCTGTTGTGCTCTTCGAGGCGGCGCTTCAAATCGTTTGTTGATCCGATGTAGTAGGTCTGGTCTCTCACACTTTTTAGGAGATAGACGTAGTACATATATAATCCTCAATTGGTGTGGGGGCGATGCCCCCTTCTCTAGCGTATGGCTTATAGCATAGAGCAAATAGCGTCTGATTTCAAAGATAAAACGGCGTACATACCATACGCCATATGCCATACGCTATAAGCTGTACAAACTACTTCCCGCTTATCTTTCCCTCCTTGTGCGGCGTCTGCTTGCGGCACCATTTACAGAACTTTTTGAGCGCTATCTTCCGCTCCACCTTGCGCTTGTTCTTATGGCTGTAGTAATTCCGCCGGTTGCAGACGGAGCACTTGAGCCCGATGAGGTTTTCGGAATACTTTACTTTTGCCATAACGCCAGTAACTCTAGCCGAAAACGGCCAGTTTGTAAACCCCGTACCACGCCTTTACAGGCGCGGCTTTGGGCACTACGTTTCACATTCTCCCAGAGCATCCATTCCCGCCTTCACGGGCGGGACTTTCTGCGTGGTATGGGGTAAACAGTGTTCCCTTGAGCCGACGGTCCTGCCTTGATAGGACTCGCTAAGATATTTCTAGTGAGCCGACGGCCGGACTTGAACCGGCGACCTACTCCTTACCATGGAGTTGCTCTACCGCTGAGCTACGTCGGCGGACTCCACCACTGTAGCCGATTTACCCGCCCGAAGCAACCCGGGCTCACGTATCGCAACCACCGGAATGGAGCTTGCACAGCAATCGGTAAAATGTGCTATGATGTACCCGTATGAGTTCCCTCGTCCACGCCGATATTTTCTTTTTTGTGACGACGATAGCGGTCGTCGTGGTCGCTGCAGCACTCACGGTCGTGCTCATCTACCTTGCGAAGATACTGCACGACATGAGAAAGGTCACCGAGCAGGTTCGTGAAGAGACCATCCTCTTCCGAAAAGACATCAGCGATCTGCGCGAACAGGTACGGAATGAGGGGTTCAAGTTGCGCAGTTTCTTTGATACCATCGCCGCATTTTTTGGCAGGAGGAAAAAATCAAGGTCGAAATAACATTAAATCACCAGCATGAAGAAGAACACGAAGGTGGCGCTGGGAGTCGGCGCGGGCGTGCTGACCGCCGCGCTTGTTGCAGCAGGAGTCTATGTGCTGTCCGACAAGAAACGCACGGCAAAAGCGAAGGCTTGGGTTTTGAAGGCACGGAAGGAAATCGTCAAGAACATCAAGGCCGCGAAGCAGATGGGCGAAAAGGAATACGCGCGCATCGTCGACCAAGCCACCAAGCGGATCGGCTCACTGAACAACGTGAGCGCCGCGGAGCTCGTAAAGGTCGCGAAGGTGCTGAAGGCGGAATGGAAACATATCAAATCCGAAGCGAAGCGAGCGGGAAAGCGCACGGTTGCCGCACCGAAACGGAAAAAAGCCCGTCGATAGGTTCGTGTCTGAAAAGCCTCCGTTCGGCGGGGGCTTTTTGGTCGCATTGAAACTCGGAGCCGGCAGTCAGATTCGAATTCGATATACTTTTTACAAGATCTGATGATGCTTCTTATGTATTATTCCTGATATATTTGTCCATCCTCCACTTTCTTCCTTTCCCTTTATTAAGGTTCTTATAGAACGGAGTTAACGCATGACAGTTCGGACATAATAAGCGGAGATTAACCTCCGCGTTATTCTCTGCGTTTCCATCAATGTGATCAATTTCTAGTGGAATAATACCCGTCACGGAGTGTTTCTTGTTCCACCCACATACAGAACACCTATTCCCGAATTTTTCCCCCAAGTACCTCTTTAAATGCTTAGAAATATTTTGTGCGGTTATTCCAATGGTTCCGCTTACTTCTCCTCCTTTCCAGCGCTTAATCCACTGCGTATGTTGAAAACTGGTCTGGCACTTATTCGAACAAAATTTGATCTGATGGCGTTCGGTGAAAGCAATCCCGCAATTAATACACGTTCCCATGCGTTAAGTATACCACGAGATACCCCTACATGAGGTATACGTTGTGTATTAACAAACAAAACGAGCCACCCGTCGGAATCGAACCGACAACCTACCGCTTACAAAGCGGTCGCTCTGCCAATTGAGCTAGGGTGGCAAAAATCCACTACCACCACCGTACAAGAAACTCCTCAATAAGTAAACTTCCGCTGGCTCATGGAATCCGCTACAATGGAGGTGCTTTTAGAGCGCTGCACATGTCTCGCTTCGTTCATCTCCACACGCACAGCCACTACTCGCTCCTCGACGGCCTCTCGAAGATAGACGACCTCGTGGCCCGGGTCAAGGAACTCGGGATGGATGCGCTTGCCCTCACCGACCACGGCGTGCTCTACGGCGCCGTGGAATTTTACAAGAAAGCGGCCAAAGCGGGCGTAAAACCTATCCTCGGTATCGAGACGTATGTTGCGCCGCGCGACCGGTGGAGCCGCGAACCGGGCGAACGCTACCACCACCTCATTCTCCTTGCCGAGAACAACGCCGGCTGGCACAACCTCATCAAGCTCTCGACCAAGGCACACCTCGAGGGCTTCTACTACAAACCCCGCATTGACAAAGAGCTCCTCCGCGAGTACCACCAAGGGCTCATCGGCCTCTCGGCGTGCATGGGGAGCGAAATAAATCAAGCGCTCATCAACGGCCGTTTCGACGACGCGAAACACATCGCCGCGGAATACGCGGACATCCTCGGCCCCGAGAACTTCTTCCTCGAAATTCAGCACCACCCAAACCTACCCGAGGCACAGAAGCTCCGTGACGAGATCATCCGGCTCTCGAAGGAGACGGAGCTGCCGCTCGTCGCGACGCAGGACATCCACTACACGCGACCAGAGGACGCGGAGTACCACGACATCCTCCTCGCCGTCCAGACGGGGAGCCGCCTTACGGACGACGACCGCCTGACGCTCAAGGCGGACGATTTTTCAATCACCCCGACCGAGCAGATGGCGGAACATTTTAAGGACGTCCCCGAGGCCATCTCGAACACCGCGGCGATAGCCGACCGCTGTAACGTAACCCTCGACCTCGGCACTATTCACCTCCCCCGCTTCCCGAAACCGGAAGGTGTGACCGCGGACGAGCATTTGAAGCGTCTCATCGAGGAACGCCTACCAGGACGTTTTCCAAACGGCAAGCTCACACCCGAGGTGCGGGAGCGGCTCGCCTACGAGACCGAGGTCATCACAAAGACCGGCTTCGCGGACTACTTCCTCATCGTGGCCGACCTCGTGCTGTGGGCGAAGGCACATGGCATCGCCGTCGGCCCTGGCCGCGGCTCGGCTGCCGGCAGCATCGTTTCGTACATCTTGGGCATCACCGACCTCAACCCCCTGGACTACGGCCTCCTCTTCGAGCGGTTCCTGAATCCTGAGCGCATCCAAATGCCCGACATCGACATCGACTTCGCCGACACGCGCCGCGACGAGGTGCTCGCCTACGCACGGGAGAAGTACGGCGAGGACCGTGTGTCGCAGATCATCACGTTCGGGACAATGGCCGCGCGCGCGGCCATTCGCGACGCCGGCCGCGCCATGGGCATCACCTACGGCTTCTGCGACCAGCTCGCCAAGCTCATCCCCTTCAACATGGGCATCAAGGAATCCATGAAAACCGTTCCCGAACTCGCCTCCCTCGCCGCCACGAACCCCGACGCGAAGAAACTCATTGAGGTTGCCGGGCACCTCGAAGGAGTGGCGCGGCACGCCTCCGTGCACGCCTGCGGCACGGTCTTCACGGAAGAACCGCTCGTGAACTACGTCCCGCTCCAGCTCGCACCGCAGGACAAAACGAACATCATCACCCAGTTCGAGATGCACTCGGTCGAGGACCTCGGTCTCCTCAAGATGGACCTCCTCGGCCTGCGGAACCTCACCATCATCGAGGACACCGTCCGCCTCATCCGCGAACTCCGCGACGAGAACCTGCAGATAGAGCAGTTGCCCCTGGACGACGCGGCGACCTTCGAGCTCCTCCGCCGCGGCGATACGACCGGCGTTTTCCAATTCGAGTCGTCGGGGATGCGCCGCTACATGAAGGATATCCGCCCGACCCAGCTCGAGGACCTCATCGCCCTGGTCGCGCTCTTCCGCCCGGGGCCGATGGAGCTCATACCATCGTTCATTCGCCGCAAGCACGGACAGGAACCCATCAGCTACCTCCACCCGAAGCTCGAGCCCATCCTCGCGACCACCTATGGCATTGGCGTCTACCAGGAGCAAATGATGCGCATCGCCCGCGACCTCGCCGGTTTCTCGCTCCCCGAGGCCGACACGCTCCGCAAGGCCATCGGCAAGAAAATAAAATCGCTCCTCGACGAACAGCAGGAACGGCTCGTGCAAGGCATGATACGGAACGGCATCGACGCGCGGACCGCCGAAGCCATCTGGGAACTCTTTCCGCCATTCGCGCGCTACGGCTTCAATAAGAGCCACGCCGCTTGCTACGCCCTGATTGGCTACCGCACCGCGTACCTCAAAACGCACTACCCCGAGGAGTTCACGGCAAGTTTACTGAACGCCGAGCTTTCTGACGTCGACCGCATCGCGTTCCTCGTTGCCGAAGCGAAGCAGAGCAACATCTTCATCCTGCCGCCGGACGCGAACGCAAGTTCCGTGCGCTTCGCCCCCGAGGGTGAGAAGATACGGTTCGGCCTCCTCGCCATCAAAAATGTCGGCGAGCAGGTCACCCAGGCCATCATTGAGGAGCGCGTGCGCGGCGGGCCCTATCGGGACTTCAACGACTTCCTCTGCCGCATCCAGCACAAGGACCTGAACAAGAAGTCCCTCGAGAGCCTTGCGAAGGCGGGCGTCTTCGATTCCTTGGGCGTCGAGCGCAACCAGGTGCTCCAGAACCTCGACGAGATCGTACGCTTCACCGGACTCGTCCGGAAGGGCGCCACCCTGCCCCGCCACGCCTCGCTCTTCGGAAGCGAGGTTCCACGGGCTTCGCTCCAGCTCGCTGCCGCGCCGCCGGCCGCGCTCGCGGAGCGCCTCCAGTGGGAGAAGGAGCTCCTCGGCCTCTACCTCTCGGACCACCCTCTGAAGGCCTATACCGCGAAGTTCGCGTCGCTCAAGCTCAAGCCGCTGGACGAGGTTATAAAGAGCCGTGACGAGGTGACGACGGTGCGCATCGCGGGGCTCGTATCGAAGGTCCAGAAGATCGTCACAAAGACCGGCCAGCCGATGGTCTTCGCCACGCTCGAGGACTTTTCGCCCAAGGCGCTCGAAGTCATCGTTTTCAACAACACCCTCAAGACGACCGAGCCGCTCTGGACGGTCGGCTCGGTCGTCATTATTGAGGGGCGCGTGTCGCGCCGGAACGGCGAATCGAAGTTCATCGGCGACCGGGCCCAGAAGCTTGAACCGTAGGCGCCGTGTGTATACCGTTCTATTGACGCCGGGGGTTGGCACCTCTATGGTTACTCGTAGCATCGAACGACAGTACGAGGAGGGAGGGTAATGCCAAAATGCGAGCGCTGCACCAGGTCGGCGAAGTGGCGTTTGGTGGTGCGGCAAACAGACGCATTACCCGACCTAGAAACTCGGCCGACCGAGTTACGAGCCAACGCGTGCAAGAAACACCGCACGGCGGTGCTCGGCGACCTGAAATGTGAAGCTCGAAAGCTTCACATTATCGGTTCGGTCGAGGAGAAACGAATTAAGAGGAAGAGAAAGAAATAAGCAATCGGCGCCTACCGAAATTCGGGGGCGCCGTTCATATTTGGTAACGAGACTGTGGGGAAAAATCCATTTTCATTGCAGTCGAGCGAATCGAATGAAAAAAGATTACGCGCTGTGACATTTTTTACTTTTTCCCGTTCTCTCGCAGGAGGGCACTGTGCAGTTCGCTAGGCCGGTGGGACTGCATCACCTTGAGCTCCGGCGGCGGTGAGAAACTTTCCCGCGCCGCCTCAATGGCGATCTTGAGTGCTCCCTGATCGTAGCCGAGCGCGATGACGTCGGGACGGCAGCGCCGCACCACGTCCCACGTGCCAACGCCGACGTCGCCGGGGATGGCGTCGCTTACGAGCGGCTCTCTCTTGAGCGCCGCGATCCGTTCGCCAAGCGACAGCTGTGGCGGCCTTCCCTTGAGCTGCGCCACAATGGCATCCTGCGCCACGGCAACGACGAGCCGGTCACCGTGTTGCCGCGCCTCCGCGAAGAACGCACGGTGCCCGTCGTGGATGCCGTCGAAGACGCCGAAAACTAACACAGTTCGCATGAGTTATGAAGTAAGAAGTATGAATTATGAATCTGGTACGCGCGATGCCCCTTAATTCATAATTCGCAATTCATAATTCACGTCTTCGGTCGCATTAATGGAAAGATGACCGTTTCGCGCACGGGCTTATCCATAAGCACGGCGAAGAGCCGCTCGGACACGCCGAAGCCGGCGGCGGGCGGCATGCCATACTCCATCGCTTCGAGGTAGTCCTCATCGAGCTGCTGGGCTTCCGTGTCCCCCGCCGCGCGCAGTTTCATCTGCTCCTCGAAACGGGCGCGCTGGTCGCCCGGGTCGTTCAGTTCCGAGAACCCTTTCCCGAGTTCCATGCCGCACGCCACAACCTGCACACGCTCAACGCACGCGGAGTTTCCCTCCTTCCGCTTGGCGAGCGGCTCGATATCGACCGGCGGGTCTACCAGGAAACAGGGCTGCGTGAGCTTCGGCCGCACCGTTTTTTTATAGATGAGGTCGATGAGCCGACCCTTGCCGAGATTCGGCTCAAGCGGTATACCGAGCGACCTCGCCTTTTTCGTCAACTCATCGCGGGTTGCCTTGAGAGGATCAATGCCGCTCTCCTTCTTGAACACGGTGACGTAATCCACCGTCGGCCATTTTTTACCCCAGTCGATCTTCGTTCCACCACACACCGTGACGAGCGTTCCCATGGTCATTTTTATCGCGTGTTTATACATCTTTTCGATGAACGCCATGAGTTCGTAATAGTCCACGTAGGCCCAGTAGAACTCAAGCTGCGTGTAGTCCTGCAGATGTTCGCGGTCGATACCCTCGTTCCGGAAAATGCGGCCCATCTCGAATACTTTCTCAAAACCGCCGACGAGGAGCTTTTTCAAGGGCAGCTCGAGCGAAATGCGGAGGTAAAAATCGGTGTCCAAGGCGTTGTGGTGCGTCACGAACGGCTCCGCTTCGGCGCCGCCGGGGAGCGCCTCGAAGACCGGCATCTCAACCTCCAAGAATCCCTCCTTCGCCATGAACTCTCGGCAGCTAGCCCAGAACGCGGCTTTCTTACGAAAGATACTTTTCATTTCTTCGTTCAGGAGCAAGTCGAGGTAGCGCTTGCGGAGGCGTATCTCGGTCTCCTCAATGCCGTACCACTTGCCGGGCAGCGGTCGGATGCTCTTCGCGAGCATCTGCACATCCTTCGCCTCGATGCTCTCCTCTCCTTTCTGTGTTGTGAACGGCGTGCCCGCCGCCGTGACGAAGTCGCCCATGTCGAGCGTTGCCTTGAGGAGATCAAAGTTCGGAAGGTTGTCTTTCTTGAGGACGAGCTGAATGGAGCCGCTCTCGTCTTTGAGGTCGGCGAAAATGAGCTTTCCCTGATCCCGGAGCCCCATGAGCCGCCCCGCCACCGCAACACGCTTTTTTCCGCGCGAGAGGGCCGCGAACTTCGCGCGGATGTCGCCAATCGTGTGCGTCCGCTTCGCCCGCGCGGGGTAGGGGTCAATCCCCGCCTCGCGGAGCTTCGCGAGCTTCTTCTTCCGTTCGGCGATGATATCGTCGAGCATGGCTCTATAGTAACAAAAATCCCGTGCCGGGGACAGCGCGGGGTAGCGAACGCGGTGATTGGCGCGCCTACTCTATCTTCGTTATCTGGTAGCTCGCCTTGCCGGCGGGCGTTACCACAATCACGTCCTCGCCAACCTTCGCATTCAGCAGTCCGCGGCCGAGCGGTGATTCGTTCGAAACCTTACCTTCCTCGGGCTTCGATTCGTTCGAACCGACGATGTGGTACTGAAAAATATCGTCGCCCTTCCGCACCGTGACGTGCGAACCGACCTCCACGTGATCGTTGCCAGCGGTCTTTTGGATGATGACCGCCCGCTTCAACAGGTTCTCGAGCTCGAAGATGCGCGCTTCAACATGGCTCTGCTCCTCGCGCGCCTCCGCGTACTCCGAGTTCTCGGAGAGGTCGCCGTACTCCTTAGCGCGCTTGAGCTGCTCGGCGATCTCGAGCCGGGTCTTCGTTTTGAGCGTCTCGAGCTCTTCCTTAAGCTCCCTCAAGCGCTCTTCGGTCAAATAGTACTTATCCATTGTTTCGATATAAATAGGTAAACACTCGGGTCTTGGAGGGGCAGTATACTCCCGCTGGCTCCGAAATGCAATCTCTACCGACCAAGATTCCCATACGCGCCCGTCCAGAGCCACCAGCGTATCTTGAAATTCTCTACGAACACCTGGAGGTAGGCGGAAAGGCTGACGCGGGAGTTCGGATTGTTGACCCACCGGACCGGCACTTCCTTGACGCGGTAGCCGAGCTTCCGCGCGAGCGTGAGAACCTCGATGTCGAACCCCCAGCGGTTTATCTTGAGGTGTGGAAAGATGCGCTCCGCCGCCTCCGCCGTGAATGCCTTGAAACCGCACTGTGTGTCCCAGATGCCGGGAACGTTCGTGAGTTGGATGAGGAGGTTGCCCGCCTTGCCAAGGAGCTGGCGATAGAACGGTTCGGCCGGCTCGAGCCGCGCGCCCTTCGCGGCGCGCGAGCCGATGACGACCTGGTAACCCTGCTCGAAGCATGGAAGCATCAGGTCAACGTGTTCGATGGAGGTCGAGTTATCGTCGTCCATAAAGAGCCGGTAGGCGCCGCGCGAGACGAGCATTCCCTGCTTGACCACGCCACCCTTCCCCTGGTTCGTCGGATTATTGACGACCTTCAGGTTCTTGATGGCTGCGGTCATGTTCACGGCAACCTCCGCAGTCCGGTCGCGCGAACCATCGTTTATGACGAGAATCTCGTACGGGTACTCCTTCGTGCTTAAGAACTTATCGACGGCAATGAGCGTCTTCGGCAGCACCTCGGCGCCGTTGTAGCACGGAATGATGACTGATAAAAAGATCTTCATGTGATTAGGTAATTGAGCTATCGAGTAATTTTATCACAATTGCCTAACTACTAACTTACCTACTTACCGTAAGAATCTTCGGCCCTCGTTCCGTGATCGCCACGGTGTGTTCAAAGTGCGCGGCGAGCGAGCCATCCGCCGTCGCAAAGCTGTCATCCTTGAGCTGCTTTACGGCGCCTTTTCCAAAAGCGACCATAGGCTCGATGGCAATGACCATTCCTGCCACGAGCTCCTCGCCCTCACCTGGCTTGCCGACGTTCAACACCGACGGGTCTTCGTGGAGTTCGCGGCCGATGCCGTGGCCGGTCAGGGCCGTTACGACCGAGAAACCGTTCCGCTCCACAACCTCCTGCACCGCGGCGCCGATGTCGCCGAGCGTCCTGCCCGGTCGGGCCTGTTTGATGCCCACATAGAGCGCTTCCTCTGTCGCCGCAGCGAGCCGCCGTGCCTCCGCCGAAATCGTGCCGACCGGAACGGTAACCGCCGCATCGAGGTGAAAACCACCGTGCTTCAAACCGAGGTCGAGCTTTAAGAGGTCACCGTCCTCAAGCGGCCGCTCGCTCGGCTGGCCGTGTACGACACCGTCATTCACCGATGTGCAGAGCGTGAACGGGTACGGTTTTTTGGCGCCTCCCGGCGAGTAGTTCAGGAATGAGGGAACATCCCCGCCGGCGCGGATGAGCTCCTCGGCGCGACGGTCGAGCTCGAACGTCGTCACGCCGGCCCGAACTTCGCTCCGCAGGGTTGCGAGGACCGTCGCGAGGCGGCGGCCACCCTCGGCCATGGTGTCTATCTCGGCGGAGGTTTTGAGGATCATTGTACCGGGTTTGATTCGGGAGCACGAAGCCACTTCTCATACGCGGTTACTATGATATCGATAACTCTCTCGAGGTTGTTCGTTTCGGTGTCAACAATAAGGTCGAACTGCGTTCTATCGGTAAAGTCTATGTTGTACAGATTCCGATAGCGCTTCCGCTCGCTCTCTATTCTTTCGAGCATGTTTCCATACACTTCGTCGAGTGACGAGCCGGCCTGGCTTACTCTTCCCTCTTTTTGAATTTGCGCAAACGTACGTTCTGCCGCGATTTTCGGCTCGAGGTTGAGAAACACCTTGAACGAGCCGGGGATCCAGTGGAATGCGATGCGCGAATCGAGGACGAGGTTGTTCTTCTCTTCTCCTATTTTTACAAGAAGTTTATCGACTTCACGATCGATTTCCTGCTGTTTTTCCGCAGTAATATTAATCTCTTCAATTGAAAGGCCCCGCGCTGCGGCCATTTCCCTGAACAGGTCACCGGAGGAAAAGTGCCCGTAGCCAAGACGGCGGGCAACTCCCTTCGCCGTGCTGGATTTTCCGCTGCCGGGAAGTCCCGTGATGGTAATGATGTATTTCTTCATTAAAGCTTGGCGAGCGCTTCGTCTATCTCGCGCGTCACCTCGGAAATCGGCGGATTGCCGTCAACGGTGACGATGCGGGTTCGTGTCTTCATAAATTCAATGAGCGGGCCCGTCAGCTCTTCGGCTTGCTTCAGGCGAAGCGCTATTGCTTCGGGCGTGTCGTCCACGCGTTTTTCTTTCTCGGCACGGAGCATGAGGCGTTTGACGGACTCCTCGCGCGAAACGTCGACGACAAGCGTGGTAAAGTCGGCGAACCCGAGCGAGCCCAGATACTGCAGGATGAAATCCGCCTGCCCGATACGTCGCGGCAGGCCGTCGAAAACGATACCCTGCCCCGGCGGGATGCTCCCGAGCCGTTTCTTTAGAACCTCGATGAGTTGCGCATCGGTGAGGTATATCCCCTTATCGATTATCCCGCCGACGGTCGAACCGTCGGAGAGCGTGAAATCGTGCTCTTCGCGGAGGACAGCTCCCATGTCCCAGTGGAACAGCCCAAGCTTCTCGGCGAGGATTTTCGCCTGTGTTCCCTTCCCCGACCCCTGTGGGCCCATGATGAAAAAAACCGGTTTTGTGTTCATCTATAGCCCCAAACTTTTCGTCTTATCCTTCTTTTCGACTGGTTTCGCTTCCTTGTGGTACGGCAGGGCAACGAGCGGCACCTCAGGCTTCCGGTTGTTCAGAAGTTCATCAACGGTGAGAATTTGCATCTTCGGGTAGCGCGCCTGCTGGCCGAACCGCACCTCGTAGCTCCCTGCAGCGGCCGCTTCCTCGCTCATCGGCCGCGTCGGTGCTTCGAGCGTGATAAGCACGCCGCCGTCGGCGCGCTCACGCTCGACGTCGCCCTTGAGCGTGGCGATGTCGCTCCGCTGCACCTTCCCGCCTTTCACCTGAACGAGAAGCTTGCCATATTTCTGTTCGCCGCTCACGACGTCTTTTACAAAATTAATGACGCCGTCAATGCCTTTATCGGCACCGCGCATATTCTCTTTTGTTTTGCTTTGCGCCGGAACCGCATCAACCATGTCGAGCGCCCAGTATTCGAACTCGAACGGATTTTTCTGGAATAGAGCTTTCGCGCCGGACACATCTTTTGGCCTGCCATCTACAAAAACCTCGACCCTCCCTTCATACTGGCCCGCGAGCCGCTTCCTGATGAGGTTGACGGCAAGCATCGTGATATCAATACCAACCCAATTCCTCTTTAGCCGTTCGGCGACCGCCACGGTGGTGCCGCAACCGCAGAATGGGTCCAGAATCCAGTCGCCTTCTTTAGATGATGCATTGATAATTCGCTCAAGCAACGCTTCGGGTTTTTGAGTAGGATAGCCAAGGCGCTCCTTTGAGGCTGGGTTGAGAATAGAAATCTCCCACCAGTCAGGCATTGGCGTTTTTGCCTCAGTGGATTCTAAACTACTCGCTTTTCTAGTACCCTCCTCAAAGACCGCCTGCTGTTTCTGTCCTTTCCATCTCTTCATTGTTCCCTCGGAAACAGGAACATAAAGCGTATTAAAAATATTCTCTCGGTTTCTTGAATAAAAGAGAATTACGTCGTGGTTCCTTACAAACTGTGTCTGTGCAACCGACCATTTCCGATAACACCAAACAATTTCATTTCTAAAATTCTGTTTTCCGAAAACCGTATCCATCACAACTTTCAAATAGTGGCTCGCGGTTGGGTCGCAGTGGAGGTAGATGCTGCCGGTTGGCTTCAGAACGCGGCGGAGCTCGATGAGCCGGATGGTCATCATCGTAAGGTAGGCCAGCACGTCGTTGTGGCCGACGAGCTTTTCCAGGGCCTGCATCAGGTTCGAGATGCCCTCGTTAATCTTCGTCTTCGACGGCCGCACGCCGACCAGCTCCTCAAACGCCTGCTGCGCTACCGGCGTCCAGTGCCACGAGTCCTCGAAGGCCTGCACTTCGGCGGGGCTGTCCTGCAGTCCCTCCTTAAAGAGCACGTTGTAGTTCCGGTTCGAATTGAACGGCGGGTCGAGGTAAATCAAATCGAAACTCTCATCGGGTATTTTCTCGCGCAAAATCTCCAGATTATCGCCGAAGTAGAGCGTGCGGTTCTTGAACATTGCGTCAATTATGCCTCAACTATCCAAAAAAACAAACCACTCTCGCCGAGCGGATATAACTTCAAGCGGCGGAGCGGGTTTCGAAAACGGGCTACTCGAGCCCCTCGTACTCGCGCACCGTGAGCTGTGAATCCAACTGCCGCATGGTTTCGAGGGCGACGGCGACCACGATGAGGAGCGCCGTACCGCTCACCGTGAGGACCGAAAAGCCCGTGGCACGCTGGATGATGATGGGCAGAACGGCGATGAGGCCGAGGAATGCGGCGCCGAAGAGCGTCACGCGGTTCGTGACCGTTGCGAAGAACTTCGCGGTCGCGTCGCCCGGACGGATGCCCGGCACGAATCCCCCGCTCCGCTGGAGGTTCTTCGCCACCTCCTCGGGATTGAAGGTGATGGCCGTATAGAAGTACGTAAAAATGAAGACGAGGAGGAAATAGACGATGCCGTACCAAAGTTGGCTGCCGAGGAACGCCGTTGCCCACGCGTTCACCCGGAGTCCGAGGTCTGTTGAAACGATGGAGAGGATGCTCGCCAAAAACTGCGGGAAGAGCAACACCGAGATGGCGAAGATGAGCGGTATCATGCCCGCCTGGTTGACTTTGAGCGGCAGGTAGCTCGCGGCGCCGCCGTACATCTTCGTGCCGCGAACGCGCCGGGCGTACGCGATGGGAATCTTCCGCTCGCCTTCGTTCAGGTACACGACGCCAGCGACGAGCAAGAGCACGATGATGAGGAACCCGAGGTAGGTGGGGAGCATGGCCGGTGTGTAGGAAACGAGCGCGAGGCGAACGCTCGACGGGAGACTGCTCACGATACCACCCAAGATGATAAGTGAAATGCCGTTCCCTATTTTCTGCTCACTGATGAGTTCGCCGATCCAGAGAACGATCATCGAACCGGCGGTGATGGCGAGTACGTTCGTCGCGAGCGCGATGCCCGTCGGCGGGTCGATCGCTCCCTGTGCGACGAGGAGCTTGAGGAAACCGAAGCCCTGGAGGATAGCCAGGGGCACCGTGAGGAGCCGCGAGTACTGGTTGAACTTGGCCTGACCGCGGGCGCCTTCCTCGTAGTACATCTGTTTGAACTTCGGGAAGATGATGGTCAGAAGCTGCATGATGATGGTCGCCGTGATGTACGGCCCGACGCCGAGCATGGCGACCGAGAGGTTCACGAGACCGCCGCCCGAGAAGAGGTTCAGGAAGCCGAAGAACTGGCTCGAGCTGAAGAACTGTTGGAGGCGTGCCGCGTCGATGCCCGGGATGGGGATGGCGGCGAGGAGCCGGAACGCCACGAGGAGGCCGACCACAATGAGGACCTTCTTGCGGAGGTCCGGGATGCGAAAAATTTGGAAAAACCTGTTCATGGAGTAATCGCGAATATCGCGAATTGGTCTCGGTAATAATGCAAATGAATTCTCTGCATCGTTATTGCGTCATCGTTGTTTACCTATTCGCATTACTACCCTTCACTGTTCGCATTATTTGCGATTACTTTTCCGCCGGCCTTCTCGATGGCCGCGCGCGCCGATGCGGACATGCTGATGCCCTTCACAACCATCGCCACGTCGACTGGCCCGCGCCCGAGCACCTTCACGCCGGCGTGGCGCCGGTTCCTGATGATGCCGAGGCTCTCGAGTGCCGCCGCATCGACGGTGAACAGCTTTCCGGCGGTTGCGGCACGCTTCACGATGCGGGCGAGTGTGATGACGTTCACGGCGAGCGGCTTCGGCTTCATAGACTTATTCCTGAAACCGCGGTGCTTGGGAACGCGGATGATGAGGTCACGGATCGCGGGACGGATGCGACGCCCCGCCCGGGACTTCTGCCCTTTCTGCCCGCGGCCCGACGTGGTGCCGCGCTTTCCGCCGCGGCCGACGCGGTGCGCCTTTTTCTGCTGCGGTGACCGTTGTAATTGATGGAGTTGCATTGGGTAAGGGTTTAGGGTTTAGGGTTTAGGGTTTAGGGTTTAGGGTTTAGGGTTTGGCTAGTGGCCGTTTTAATCCGCTCCTCGCTCCGCCGCAGCCGCTTCAGGGCTTCAATGGTCGCGAGCGCATTCGTAAGCTTGTTTGGGGTGCGACCGAGGCACTTCGCCGTCGCGTCTTTGATGCCGGCAAGCGCAAGCACAAAGCGGACCGCGCCGCCGGCGCGGAGGCCGCGGCCCGGCGCGGCGGGCTTCACGATGACGTGAGCCGCGCTGTACTTCGCCGTCACCTCGTGCATAACGGTGCGGCTATCCCTGAGCTCGACCGTGATCATGCTCTTTTTTCCTTCGAGCTTTGCCTTTGCGACGGCACCCGCCACGTCGATACCCTTCGCCACGCCGACGCCGACGTGTCCCTTCTCATCCCCCACGACGACGGTCGCGCGGAACCGAAAACGTTTGCCGCCGGCGACCACACGCGTCACACGCCGGACGTCGAGTACGCGCTCCTTGAAATCGTCCTTCTTGACGAATCGGTCCCTCTGATTGCTCCGTGTGTTCGGTCTCATGGTGGTTATACTTTTAGCCCGCCGGTGCGCGCTCCCTCGGCGACCGCTTTGACCCGACCGTGGTAGCGGTACGAACGACGATCGAAGACCGCCTGCGTGATGCCCGCGGCCGTCGCTTTCTTCGCGATGAGTTCCCCTACCTGACGGGCAACGTCGGTCTTCTTCACTTTCGTTTTGAGCTCGCGGCTCGAAGCGGCGACGAGCGTGTGCCCGCGGCCATCATCAATGAGCTGCGCGGCAATGGCGCGATTGCTCCGGAAGACGGCGAGTCGCGGCCGCGACGCGCTGCCCACAATCTTCGCGCGGGTCCGGTTCACCCGGTTCGCGCGCCGCTTATTGAGTATGTGTTGCTGTTTCATATGGATATGGTACGCGGCACGCTAGGACGCAGCGGCTGTCGCGGCTTTCTTACCGACCTTCCGTTTAACGACCTCTCCCCGGTAGCGGATGCCCTTCCCTTTGTATGGCTCCGGCTTTTTGAACGCCCGAATCTGCGAAGCAACCCGGCCCACGAGCTCCTTATCGATACCGGTGATCGTGATGGCGCTCTTCTCCACCGTCACCGTCACGCCCGGAGGCACCGCGAACCGCACCGGATTCACATAGCCCAAGGAGAGCACGAGCGTGGTACCCTCGATCGCCGCGCGATAGCCGACACCCTCGATATCAAGTATCTTCGTGAAACCTCCGGTCACGCCAAGGACAGCGTTCTGTATCAGCGACCACATGGTGCCGACATTCATGCGGCTCTGTGCGCTCCCCCCGACAGCCGCAACGGCAACCGACCCGACATCCGGTTTCACGGCGACCTGCGGCAACGCCGGGAGCGCCAACGTCCCCTTCGGCCCGATGACCGTGATGCGACCGTCGGCGACGGTGACCGTAACGCCGGATGGGATCATAAGCGGTTTTTTTGCGAGACGTGACATATTAGTATTCGCGAATAATGCTAATTGTTTGTTAATAATGCGAATCCTCTACCGATGATCTCATTCGCATTATTACCTGTGCTTTATTCGCGTTATTGGCGATTACTTACCATACCTCAAAGAGGTACTCACCGCCGACCTTCTGCTTGCGGGCATCACGATTCGTCATCACGCCCTGGGGTGTCGAGATCACCGCGAGGCCGAAGTTCTGCTTCACCGGATAGAGTTCGCGGTAACTACGGTAGACCCGCCGACTCGGCTTGCTCATGACGCGGAAATCGGAGAACGTCGGCTGCTTGTTCTTGTATCGCAACCGGAGCTCCAGGACGCTCCGCTTGCCGACATTCTTCTTCTGGGCGTCCTCGAGGTACCCGGCGGTGACCAGGAGCCGCGCGATGGCAAAGTCGAGCTTTGAGGACGGGGCCTGGAGAACCTCCCGCCGCGCGAGCGCGGCATTCTTTATTCTGACCAAGAGATCGTAGTACATACTAGTATTCGCGAATAATGCTAATCTCGTTTAATAATGCGAATGGATTTTCGCGGTGCTATTGTCGGAGTTGTGGTTGTTATTCGCATTATTACCTGCATTCCATTCGCGTTATTAGCGATTACTTTACCATGATGCCTTTCGAACGCCGGGAATCTCGCCCTTAGTCGCCATTTCGCGGAAACAGATGCGGCAGAGGCCGAAGGTGCGCATAAAACCGTGTTTGCGGCCGCAGCGAAAACAGCGCCGCACCGAGCGCGAGCTGAACTTCGGCTTCTTTTTGCTCCGGGCAATGACAGATGTCTTAGGCATGCTCTTTTTTGAATTTGATGCCGAGCGCGCGATACGCCGCGAGCGCCGCCGCGCGGTTCTTCCGTACCGGAACGATGCTCACGCCAAGCGGAAAAATGAGAGATGCTTCCTCGGCGTTCACCTCGGGGAACGCCAGCTGCTCGCGGAAACCGATGTTGAGCGACCCGCCCGCATCAACTGCGCCCGCCGGGTCGATCCCGCGGAAGTCCCGCACGCGAGGCAGTACAATTGTAATCAGACGCTCGAAAAAATCAACCATCCGGCGGCCGCGGAGCGTTATGCGCAGACCGACGACCTGCCCCTCGCGGATCTTGAAACCGGCGATGGATTGGCGCGCGGCGCGCGTTTCCGGCCGCTGGCCGGTGATGGTGGCGAGGTCGCGTACGATCTGCGGCAGAAGCTTCTCCTCAAAACCGCCCTGCTGTGAGAGGCGCCCGATACCTGCGTTCACCACGATCTTCTCGATGGTGCCGCGAACCGTCGGCCCTGAACGATGCGTGGGTGTGCTCATGTGGTTGCGTTACATTTCTTGCAGTAGCGGACCCTGGTGTTCCCATCGGTGCGGTGGCCGATCCGCGCCGGCCGCTTACAGACCCGGCAGACCAGCATGACCTTCGAAACATCGAGCGGGCGGACGACGAGCACGGTCTCCCCTTTCTGTCCCTGCCGCTTCGGTCGTGACCGCTTCTTGTAGAGGTTCATGCCCTCGATGGAAACGCGGCCGGTCGCCGGGAACGCATGGAGAACGGCTCCGGCCTTACCCCGGTCCTTCCCCGAGAGGATTTTTACAGTGTCGCCTTTCTTGATATACATAATAGTTTTATCTCGAATCAATCCCGAATGCGATTCGCGAATATTCGCGAATTAAATTCGCGCGTGATTAGTGATTACACAATTTCTTCCGCCATCGTCATAAGTTTTTCATACCCCCGTGCCTTGAGTTCGCGCGGAAGCGGGCCGAAAACGCGCGTACCGACGGGTTCTTTTTTGTTGTCGACGACCACGACGGCATTCTCATCGAAGCGAAGGTACGAGCCGTCGGAACGCCGCAGCGGATTGCGCTGGCGGATGACGACGACCTTCACGATATCCTTCTTCTTGATGGATTTTCGCGGTTCGGCGACACGCACCGAGGCGACGATGATATCGCCGACCTGCGCGTAGCGGCGCCGCGTGCCGCCCAGGACGCGGAAGCAACGGACGATCTTCGCGCCCGAATTGTCCGCAACGTGGAGCATGGAACGTTCCTGTATCATGTGAGCTGCATCTTATGCCTTTCCGACGATCCGCCAGCGCTTCTCCCGCGACAGGGGGCGTGTTTCTTCGATGACCACGCGGTCGCCCGCGTGGTACGCGTTCGCTTCGTCGTGCGCCTTGAACTTCGTGGTCACCGTGTAGTACTGGAGGTACTTCGGGTGCTGCTTCTTCCGCGTGATACCGACGACGCGCGTCTTCGACATCTTGTCGGAGAGGACGGTGCCGACGAGGCGGCGCTTTCTGTTCTCCTGCGTGGTGTTCGCCATAGTATTAGTGGTAGTGGGGCACCGTGGAACCGGTTGCCTTGAGGATGGTGAGTATCCGCGCGATCTCCTTGCGAATGGCGCGGAGTTCGCTCACATTCTTGACCTTTCCCGCCGCCAGGTCAAACCGCAGCGTGCGTAACCGCTCGCGGCGCTCCCCGAGCAACTTCACGAGCTCGGCAGGCGGCGTCGTCTTCAGTGTTTGGATATCACGCTTTTTCATCCCTCACCTTTGGAGGATTGGCGCGGAACGCGCGCCATCCACCGGCACTTTAGGACGACCTTGCTGGTATATACGTTGTATCGTGTAGTGTTGCATGGTTTTATATAATCCTCCAAAGGTGCGGGATTCATCACCTCTGGTCATCGCCCTTCATAATAATCTTCGACTTGAATGGCAGCTTGTAGCTCGCGAGCCGGAGCGCATCCCGCGCCGTCTTCGGGTCCGATACCTGCATCTCGAAAATGATGCGGCCCGGGCGCACGTCGAAGACGTAGTGGTCGACGCTCCCCTTGCCGCCACCCATGGTCACCTCGGGCGGTCGCTTCGTGACGGGCTTGTCCGGGAACACGCGTATCCACACGCGGCCCTCGCGCTTGATGAAGTTCGTGATGGCGCGCCGGGCTGCCTCGATCTGGCGCGAGTTGAGCCGCGCCACTTCGAGCGCCTTTAATCCGTAGTCACCGTAGGCCAGCGTGAGGCCGCGCGTTTCGACGGCACGCTTTTTGGACCTTCCTTTCTGCCACTTGCGATGTTTTACCTTCTTGGGAATTAACATGGGAAATTATTTTGTCCCGATGCCGCACGCGGCGGCATCGCGGATCCTCGATTTTGCAGTCGCGCTTCGCGCGAGCAAAATCGGGACCACTTTCGATGTTTTACTTTCTTCGGTATGAGCATGGGTTAGGGTTACCACTGTTTCGGCCCGTGCCCGTTCCGCTCGGTCGGCTCTTTCTTGCCAACGAACACGTTACCGCGGTAGAGCCAGACCTTCACGCCGATCGTGCCGTAGGTCGTGAACGCGGTCGCCGTGCCGTAGTCGATGTCGGCGCGGAGCGTTTGGAGCGGGAGCGGTCCCTGCCGGAGGAATTCGCGACGCGATATCTCCGCACCGTCGAGCCGGCCCGAGAGGAGTATCTTCGCTCCCTTGACGCCGCGGTTCTGCATCACCTGGTCGAGGTACTTCTTCATGAGCCGGCGGAAACGCAGACGCCGCTCGAGGTCCCACGCGATGAGCTGCGCGATGTGTGCCGCGGACACGTCCGAACGCTTGAGCTCTTCCACGTTCAAGCTCACGTTAAACCGTCCCCCGCGACCCTGCGCGGGGCCGCGCAACTTCTGCACCGCTGTCTCGACGGCACGCGAGAGTTCCTCGATGCCGCGGCCGCCCTGGCCGATGATGAGGCCCGGCCGCGCCGCGCGAATGGTCACGCGGACCGTGGTCGAGGTCCGTTCGATGTCGATGCCCGCGATACCCGCCTGGTTGATGCGCCGGCGGATTACCTTGCGGATCTCCTCATCCTCGGCGAGGAATGCGGCGTAGGGGTATCTGCCGGCCGCCGTACCGCGGCCCTTCGCGGCGAAGAACCACCGCGCTGACCACGGCTTGTTGATACCGGTCCGGAACGAAATTGGATTGATCTTCTGTCCCATGAGAGTATTCGCGAATAATGCTAATTTCGTTTAATAATGCGAATGGATTTTCGCGGTGCCATCGTCGTAGTTGTGGTTGTTATTCGCATTATTACCTGCATTCTATTCGCGTTATTAGCGATTACTATACGGACTTTCGGCTGAACATTCTGCGGAAGAAGCCGGGCTGTCGTGCGCGGCGGATCTCTTCGCGCGCCTCCGGCGCCGACTTCTCTTTCTTCGCGCCCTTCCGCTCTTCGGGTGGGAGCTTCGATTTCTTCTTGACCACGATCTTGAATCTCGGCGGCGTCGCTGTCTTTGATTCGGCCAGAATGAGCGTCACGTGGCTCATTTTCTTGTGGATGGGCGTCGCCATACCCCGCGCCCGGGGCAGGGAACGCTTCAGCATCGGCCCTTGGTCGACGCGGACGCTCTCCACATAGAGCTGTTCGGCGTTCCACTCCTTCTTCGAATCCTTGACGCCGGCGACCGCCGACCGGAGGAGCTTCAGGAGCGGCTTTGCCGGACGGCGCCGCTCGTGTATGAGCTGCGCCTCGGCTTCGTCCACCCGGAGGCCGGGGAGCAGTGCGCCGACGAGGCGCACCTTCCGCGGGGCGATCCGCAGGTACCGAAGCTGTACTGTGTGTTTCGTGCTCGTGGCCATGGTATTACTTCTTTGCTGCCGGCACCGCCGGCGCGGCGGTCTGCGCCGCCTTCTGTTCGAGTTCTTTCTGCATCTTACCGCCGTGGCGCACGAACTTCCGCGTTGGCGAGAATTCTCCCAGGCGGTGACCCACCATTTCCTCATTCACGCGGACCTCGATGAAATCTTTGCCGTTGTGGACGCCGAATACGTAGCCGACCATCTCGGGAGAGATTTCCGAGGCGCGCGACCACGTTTTGATGACCGTCCCCGCATCAGGGCGGACGCGTGCTATCTTCTTTAGTATGCTCGGGTCCACGAAGGGACCCTTTTTTGAACTTCTGGACATAGTGGTTATTTCCTTCTCTTCAAAATGAGGGCGCTCGACCGCTTCTTCTTGTTGCGGGTCCGGTGACCGCCGGTAATCTTGCCCCACAGGGTCTTCGGCTTCCGCGTGCCGCGCTGCGTCCGGCCTTCGCCGCCGCCGTACGGGTGGTCGACGGGGTTCATGACGGAACCGCGCACGGTCGGCCGAATGCCGAGCCAACGCGAGCGGCCGGCCTTGCCGATGACCGTGAGATTGTACTCTGGATTCGACACCTGGCCAAGCGAAGCGAACCCTTCCCACGGCACGCGCCGCACCTCGCCCGAGGAGAGCTTCAGGTCCGTGTGGCCGTCGGCGTTCGCGAGCACTTCCGTGTACGAGCCCGCGGAACGCGCGAGCTGCCCGCCCCGGCCCGGCGTGAGCTCTACGTTGTGCACTTGGTAGCCAACGGGGATGTTCTTGAGCTTCATGCGGTTGCCGGGCAAAAGCGGCGTCGTCTCCGCCGTCACCACCTCGGTGCCGACCGCGATGCCGTGCGGCGCCAGGATGTACGTGTGCGTTCCGTCACCGTAACGCACAAGCGCGATGAACGCCGTCCGGTACGGGTCGTATTCGAGCGAGACGACACGTGCCGGCGCGCCGAACCGCTGCTGCTTGAAATCGATGATGCGGTAGAGCTTTTTATTGCCGCTGCCTTGGTGGCGGACGGTGATGCGCCCCTGCGAGTTGCGCCCGGCGCGCGTTTTGAGCCGCGTCGTGAGCTGCTTCCGCGGCCGCACCTTCGAGAGCGTCGAGTAGTCGACGTTTGTGAGGTGCCGACGCGACGGGGATGTGGGTGAGTATGACTTCATAGTAATTAGAAAATTAGGTAATTACGCAATTACCCAATTACGCAATATCTATTTTCTGCCCGGCCTTGAGGGTCACGATGGCTTTCTTGAGGACGCTCGTCGTGCCGCGCCGGCCGCGGAAGCGCTTTATCTTCGGCGGGCGGTTCACGATGTTCACCGATGCAACATCGACGTGGTAGAGCTCGTGGACGGCTTTCTTCACCTCGTTTTTGGTGGCGTGTCCGTGGAGCAGAAACACGTACTTTCCGGCGGCACCGAGCGCGGTCGCCTTCTCGGTGACCCACGGTTTCTTGATGACGTGTGCGCTGCTCATTGATTTTTCTTTATCTCTAATCAATCACGAATTACTTTCGCGAATATTCGCGAATAACATTCGGGTACGATTAGCGATAGGCATAATGTTTGTCAATGACGGCGATCGCCTCCCGGTCGATGAGGAGGTGTCGGTAGTTCATGAGGTCGTACACATTCAGTGAGGTCGGCGTGAGGGTCTTCGCTTTCACGAGGTTGCCGGCCGCGCGCGCGATGGCGGCATTCCCCGGTGCCGGCACCAGGAGAACATCCATCTTCTTCGCGCGCTTCGCGAGCGCGAGAAATACCGCAAGACGCGTCGCAAGTTCCTTTGTCTTCGCCGAGGGCAGGGCGAGCGACGAGATGACGCGGAGGTCGCCGTCTTTGAGCTTCTTTGAGAGCACAGCGGCGAGCGCACCGCGGCGCATCTGCTTGTTCACCTTCTGGCTGTAGTCGCGCTCCTTCGAGGGTCCGTGCGCCTTACCGCCGTGCCGCCACAGTGGCGAACGTATCGAACCGTGCCGAGCCCGGCCGGTCCCCTTCTGGCGCCACGGTTTGCGCCCACCGCCGCGGACCTCGCTGCGACCCTTGGCGTGCGCCAACGGCTGGCGCCGGTTCGCGAGTTGGGCCTCAAGAACCTGCTTCACGAGCTGCGGCTTCCACGCCGCGCCGAAGAGCCGCTCCGGCAGCTCGACCGTTCCCGTTTTCTTCGCCTCTTCGAAACTGTAAACGTCGGTGGTCATAACACTATTTCTTTGCGCTGCTGACCTTCACAATTTCGAGGAGACCTCCGCGCGCGCCGGGGACGGCGCCCTTGACCATGAGGAGATTCTGCGCGGCATCCACGCCGACCACCGTGAGATTCTTCACCGTCACGCGGTCCGAACCCATCCGTCCCGCCATCCGCCGGCCGGGCACCACGCGCTGGAACGCGGTCGAGCCGATCGAGCCGGGCGCGCGGAACCGGTTCTTCTGGCCGTGCGTCTTCGGGCCGCCATGGAACCCGTGCCGCTTTACGACGCCCTGGAAACCGCGCCCCTTCGAGGTGCCCGAGATGCGCACGATGTCGCCCTCTGCGAACACGGACACGTCGACCGTGTCGCCTGCTTTAATTTCTAATTCTTGATTCTTGATTCGAAATTCGCGCTTTGTCTTACCCAGCTTAAGCTGCGCCGCTTCGTAGCCGTCGCGGCCGCTTGTCCGGACAACGGAAACCGCGTTCGGTGCGGCCTCGATAACCGTCACAGGAACGACGGTCGAGCCCTTCCATATCTGGCTCATCTTTAATTTTTTACCCAAGATAAACATAGATGTACCTACTAATGTACTAATTTTTTACGAATATACTAATCAAATTATTAATCATTAGTACTATTTGTACCGATCAGTACATTGGTAGGATTGCGGCGTAAGCCGCTATAAAAAAACCGCCGAGGGCAGCCCTGGCGATGTGGCCGTCCTTCTGAAAACGCTCTCTTAGATGACCCTTGGAGCGTCCATTAAAGAGACGCTGAAATACTAGGGCAAAACGAGATAGAAGTCAAACGGCACCTGTTGACGCGGATTGCATAGAGAACTAACCTTGTGACAGCTATTCAACGCGGACGAAGGGAGATTTATGAACGAGAATATCTTGTTGAAAGACAAATTCTCAGGGCCACTCAGGGTCTCGATCGTGGTGAATGCGGAGGTTTACACAGAGGAAAGGGATTTTCGTGAATGTATCAACGGAAATCTTACCACGCTCTTCGATTATGTAGGTTCGGTCGCCGCTTCCATTTTCACCAATATGACGACTCGCCTATCCATTGAGACGAAGCCGTCGGAGTGGGAAATTCGGGAATTTTCACCGGAAGCCCGCTCGCTTGTGGTAGTCAAAGTTGGGGGCGAACAGTGGAAGATTGAGGAAGAAGACCCAAGAAGGCTTGCTGCTTTTTATCTCTGACTCTAAGAATAAATTTCACCCGCCCAAATTTTCATGGGGCGGGTGAAATTGCCTTAACTGCTTCAATATCAGCGAATGCCTATATTATCTTTATTTCTATATCAACCCCGGCCGGCAGGTTCAGATTCGAGAGCGATTCGATTATCTTCTGGTTCGGGTTCAGGATATCGATGAGCCGCTTGTGGACGCGGAGCTCGAACTGCTCGCGCGCGTCCTTGTACTTGAAGGTGGCCCGATTCACCGTGTAGCGCTTTATCTCGGTCGGGAGCGGGATGGGCCCCAAGACCTTGCCGTCGTTCCGCTCCGCCGTTTCGATGATCTGGCGCGCGGAGTTGTCGATCAGCTTGTGGTCATACGCCTTGATGCGCAGCCGTATCTTCTGCGGGAGGTCGGGTTCTTTCTTCTTAGCCATGTGTCCTACTAATGTACTAATTTCTACTAATGGTACGAATGATTAGTACTATTCGTACGTATTCGGACATTAGTAGGAAAATCCTACTTCAGTATCTTCGTCACGGCGCCGGCTCCGACGGTCTTACCTCCCTCGCGGATGGCGAACCGCTGTTTCTCTTCGAGAGCGACGGGCGAAATGAGCTTCGCGGTGAGCTTCACGGTATCGCCGGGCATCACCATTTCCATCCCTTCGGGGAGCGTCACCTCGCCGGTGACGTCGGTCGTGCGGATGTAGAACTGCGGCTTGTACCCTTTGAAGAACGGCGTGTGCCGCCCGCCCTCCTCCTTCGAGAGGACGTAGACCTCACACTCGAAATCGGTGTGCGGCGTCACGCTCCCGGGTTTCGCGAGCACCTGTCCACGCTCAACGTCTTCCTTCTTGAGACCGCGGAGCAAGACACCGACGTTGTCGCCGGCGATACCCTCATCCAAGAGCTTATTGAACATCTCGATACCGGTCACCACCGTCTTCTGGGTAGGCCGGAGGCCGATGACCTCGATTTCCTCGTTCAACTTCACCTTGCCGCGCTCTATGCGGCCCGTTACAACCGTGCCGCGGCCTTCGATGGAGAAGATATCCTCGATGGGCATGAGGAACGGCTTGTCGATCTCGCGGACGGGCTCCGGAATGTAATCATCGAGCGCTTTTACGAGGTCGAGGATGGGCTTCGCATCCGGGTCGTCCGCCGAAGTGGCGTTCAGGGCTTTGAGAGCCGAGCCGCGGATGACCGGCACGGTGTCGCCCGGGAAGTCATACTTCTTGAGGAGCTCGCGGACCTCGGACTCGACGAGGTCGATGAGCTCGGGGTCGTCCACCTGGTCACACTTGTTCAAAAAGACGATCATCGTCGGCACGCCGACCTGGTGGGCCAGAAGCACGTGCTCGCGCGTCTGTGGCATCGGGCCGTCGGTCGCCGCGACCACGAGGACCGCGCCGTCCATCTGGGCGGCGCCCGTGATCATGTTCTTGATGTAGTCGGCGTGGCCTGGCGCGTCGATGTGCGCGTAGTGGCGCTTCTCCGATTCGTACTCCGAGTGGTGAAGGGCAATGGTGATACCGCGCGCCTTCTCCTCCGGCGCGTTGTCGATCTGGTCGACTCCCTCCTCTTTCTTCGCGAGACCTTTCTTGAAAAGGATGTGCGTGATGGCCGCGGTCAACGTGGTCTTGCCGTGGTCAACGTGCCCGATGGTACCCACGTTCACGTGGGGCTTGGCACGATTGAATTTTTCTTTCTCTGCCATTTTTATATCCTACCAATATACTAATTCGCTACGAATATACCACTAATTAGTAAAATTCGTAATGATTAGTAAATGAGTAGAGGTTGTTACTTTTCGACCTGGTTAGTAATAAATAATTGCCATTACTGGCAAGCACATACCATTGTCGCTGAAAACCTTTGTGAAGTCAAGCCCCGCACCAGACCGAGCACTGCAGCGCCCCGACACCTTCCTGAACCGACATTGCGCCATCGCAAAGCAAGGGACTCGGGCGGTAAGCACAATCCTATCACAGGGCGCTGTGGAAAGTGAAGTGCTCGGCTCGGTACGGGACAAGCGGCGTTGGGGATGGCTGGTGTATACCTCTATTTTCTTTTTCCCTCGATGATTTGCACCTCAATATTTTTAGGGACAGCCTCACGATGGCTGAATTCCATCGTAAAGCTGCCGCGGCCCTGCGTCATCGAGCGTATCTGCGTCGCGTAGCCGAACATTTCGGAGAGCGGCACTTTGGCGTCTATCACCTTCACGTTCACGCGGTCGGAGAGGGCCTCGATCTTGCCGCGCCGCGAGTTCAGGTCGCCGGTCACCTCCCCCAGGAACTCCTGCGGGACGATGACCTGCACCGTCATGATGGGTTCGAGGATGACTGGCTTCGCGAGCCGCGCCGCTTCCTGGAACGCCATGGAGCCGGCTATCTTGAACGCCGCCTCGGACGAGTCCACCTCGTGGAACGAACCATCGTAGAGCGTCACCTCGGTGTCGATGACCGGGTAGCCGGCGACCACGCCGCGGTCCATCGCCTCCTTCACTCCCTTCTCGACCGCGGGAATGAACTCCTGCGGGATAGCGCCGCCCTTGATGGCGTCCGTAAACTCGAAGCCGGTGCCTCGCTCGCGCGGCGCAACCGTGAGCTTGACGTGACCGTACTGGCCGCGGCCGCCCGACTGCCGGATATACTTACCCTCCGCGTCGCCCTCCGTGGTCACCGTTTCCTTGTAGGCGACCTGCGGCCGCCCGACGTTCGCCATGACGCCGAATTCCCGCTTCATGCGGTCCACGATGATCTCGAGGTGCAGCTCACCCATGCCGCTGATGATGGTCTCCCCCGTCTCGATATCGCCCGCAACGCGGAAGGTCGGGTCCTCCTCGGCGAGTCGGTGCAGCGCCACGCCCATTTTTTCCTGGTCGGCTTTCGTCTTCGGCTCGATGCGAATGCCGATGACGGGCTCCGGGAACGTTATCTTCTCGAGGATGATGGGCGCCTCCGGCGAAGTGAGCGAGTCGCCGGTCGTCGTGTTCTTGAGCCCGACGATGGCGGCGATTTCCCCGGCGTAGACTTCCTCCACCTCCTCCCGCTGGTTCGCGTGCATGCGCACAACGCGGCCGATGCGTTCCTGTTCACCTTTGGTCGCATTCAAAATGTAGGAGCCGCGCTTCAGAACGCCGGCGTAGTTCCGAAAGTAGGTCAGGGTGCCCACGTACGGGTCGGTCGCTATCTTAAAGGCGAGCGCCGTGAACGGCTCGGCGTCGTCCGCGCGGCGGTGGAGCTCCGCGCCCGTCTTCGGGTCGGTGCCGTTCACGGGCGGCAGATCCAGGGGCGATGGCAGGTAGTCAACGACGGCGTCGAGGACGAGCTGCACGCCCTTGTTCTTCAAGGCCGAGCCGCACATGACCGGCACGAGCTTGTTTTCGATGGTCGCCTTGCGGAGCACACGGCGGAGGTCGGCGACAGAGAGCGGCTGGTTCTCGAGGTACGCGTGCATGAGGCCGTCGTCGTTATCGGCGATGCGCTCGACGAGGTGGTGGCGCGCTTCTTTCGACTGCGCTTTGAGGTTCTCGGGAATCGGCCCCTCGACGAGACGCTCGCCGTGTTCACCCTCAAAGTGGTAGGCCTTCTCCTCGAGGAGGTCGATGACGCCCTCGAAGCCGCCTTCGATACCGATGGGGAGCTGTATGGCAACCGCGTACGGCGTGAGCCGGTCGAGGATGGACTCAAAACTCTTCTCAAAGTTCGCGCCCATCCGATCGAGCTTGTTGATAAAACAGATGCGCGGGACGTGATACTCGTCCGCATAGCGCCAGTTCGTTTCGGACTGCGGTTCCACGCCCGCGACGCCGTCGAAGACGACGACCGCACCGTCCAAAACGCGGAGCGAGCGCTTTACCTCGACGGTAAAGTCGATGTGGCCGGGCGTGTCGATGAGGTTGATGCGGTGCTCGTGCTGCTTCACTCCGTGCTCGCGCGTCGGTATCCAGAAGGCGGTCGTCGCGGCGGAGGTGATGGTGATGCCGCGCTCGCGCTCCTGCTCCATCCAATCCATCACCGTGTCGCCGGTGTGCACCTCACCGATCTTGTGCGAAACGCCGGTATAAAAAAGCACCCGCTCGGAAACGGTCGTCTTGCCCGCATCGATATGAGCAATAATCCCAATATTGCGAATTTTTTCCAACGGATACAATCTCGGCATAGCTTATAGATATTTATTAGACGCTCATATCGATGCGGGAAAGGGGTCGGGGAAACGGGAGTTTCCCCGTTGCGGAGCACACGAACCGCTGGGTTCGTGGGAGCGAGTTGCTGTATAGCGACTCGCGATGCGAGATGTGTGCGATGATACCGATGTTCCTGATCTTTTCAAGTGGATATTCTCTGGCCATAGTTCTATTAAGTTTCTACCAATGTACTAATCAATACTAATGTACTAATTAAACGACATTAACGATTCTTTTAAACTTCAAACCGCCCTTCGTAAAATTCGCGAGTATCCCCAATTTAAGATTAAACCGTTTGAGGTACGCATACACTTGGTCAATGTTCGTTTTTAAAAATCGATCGCCCTTCTTTATTTCCAAAACTATCTTATCTGCAATGAGAAAGTCGAGATAGTACCTTCCGATGGTTTTACCGCCGTACGCAAGTGGAGCCGACACCTGCTCCTTAAAAGGCATGCCGCTTTTATTGAGCGCTACGGCAATTGCTCGCTGATAGTATTTTTCTTGATACCCATATCCCAAATCGTTAAAAACACTGAATAGTATCCCGACAACCGTATAACTCAATTCGGGATAAACGAGATTTATTATGCGCTTTCCGCCATCATTAGTACTATTCGTACCCATTAGTACATTAGTAGGATACTAGGCGAAGTGCGCGAACGCCCGGTTCGCTTCCGCCATCCGGTGCGTGTCCTGTTTCTTTTTGATAGCCGCGCCTTCGTTCTTCGCGGCAAGGACGAGCTCGTCGGCGAGCTTCTCGGCCATCGGCTTTCCCTTCTTCGCGCGTGCGGCGGCGACGATCCAGCGGCACGCAAGGACGTACCGGCGGTCGGGGCGCACCTCACGGGGTACCTGGTAGTTCGCGCCGCCCACCCGCTTTGAGGCGACCTCGAGCTGCGGCGACGCGTTCTGAATGGCCCGTTCGAAAACGGCGATGGGTTCCTCCTTCGTGGCTTTTCCCACCCGCTCGAGCGCGCCGTACACGATGCGCTCGGCGACGGACCGCTTCCCCTCTTTCATTATGTAGCCGATGAAGCGGGAGAGGTCTATCCGCTGGTACCGCGGGTCGGGTTTGATGAGTTTGTGGTAGACGCGCTTTTTTCTCATGAGAGTATTCGCGAATAATGCTAATTGAGTGCGGTAATAATGTGAATGGAATTTTGCGGTGCTGTGGTCGTTTTTTTTGTTATTATTCGCATTATTACCTGACTTTGATTCGCATTATTAGCGATTACTGCTTTGCCACCTTCGCCCCGTACTTCGACCGCTGCTGTTTCCGGTTCGCGACACCGGTCGTGTCGAGCACGCCGCGGACGACGTGGTAGCGAACACCCGGCAGGTCTTTGACGCGGCCGCCGCGGATGACGACGATGGAGTGCTCCTGCAGGTTGTGGCCTTCACCCGGGATGTAGGCGGTCACTTCCATGCCGTTCGTGAGGCGCACGCGGCAGACCTTCCGCAGGGCCGAGTTCGGTTTCTTCGGCGTCGTGGTGAACACTTTGAGGCACACGCCCCGCTTAAAGGGCGAACTCGAGTCCACCGGCCGGTTCTTCAGGGTGTTAAAATAGTACGACAGAGCCGGCGCTTTGGTCTTCGCCTTCGCGGATGTTCGTCCGTGCTTGATGAGCTGGTGGATGGTGGGCATTAAGGTTATATCTCGAATCAATCTCGAATCGAATTCGCGAATATTCGCGAAGAAACATTCGGGATTGATTCGTAATGTCCGCTACAACAAAAAAGAGAGCTGCAGGACAGCTCGAAAATTGTAGGGCAATGGAGGAATAGTGTCAACTTACCGGCGCGGAACGGGAGTGTATTGCTTGGGCCAGCTGGCGCCGGCCCAAGCAATCATCATGAAACCGGACTATCCGGTATATTCGGGTGGGGGTCGAAGAAAGCGTGGGTGCATACGCGGAATGCCCGTTGCAAAAGCGCCAGACAGTTCCGTCTTCCTTCTCGGCAACTGTCCACCGTATGGCCGATTCTGTCTACCCGAATCGGCACCACGTTTGCTGACAGAGAACGACGCTCTTGCTCCGCCGGACTTTCTGGACATGCTACCTCCACATGCAATGTTGCATATTGCGGTGTGTCCCTGGATACTCGTTCCCGCCCGTACGGAAACATCCGGGACGGTTCTGATTCCATTATACAATTCTGCTTTCATCGGTCAACACGCCGACGGACATCAAGCATTGCACCCACCGCTCCCTATAAAAACAAAAAAGCCCTGACGTGCATCGGGGTTGCGATTAAGATCACCAAAGGGTGCATGGTCGGGTGGCAGTCGTAGAGCGGCTGCCACCCGACACAAGTTATTGCAAGAACCAAGCGCCTATGTCTTCAGAATGAACGCACTCCCGATGTACGTGGCCGCCATATTCTTCGCTGTGGCAACAGTAACCGGGGCGCGAGCAGCGCCGGGAGTAGCGGAAATAGTCCGCGTGACATTAATCGACCGAGTGACCTGGGTATTCTGCGGCATCGTAGCGTTGGCCTCGTCAACCCGACACGTGGTGACTGTGGCCGTCAATGCCGTCATCGTCGTCTGGGTGTTATTGGTGGCTGCAATCGGGGTAGTGTCAGCGACAACCAGAACAACCATAACCAGAGCTGCAATCATGCATACAATCAGTACTGCCATTCGCTTCATGAGGTACCTCCTTTTCCTAGGAGATACTGCGGGATTTTCATCTGTGGGGCTCCCCTCCGACACGGTGCCGGCGGAAAAGCTTACTGTTTTTAATTGTACCGCTTCCGCCCTACCCCGCACAAACTATCCCTTATGCACAACCCTACCCTCCGAAGCGCTGCCCGGTGAAGACGAAGAAGAGAAAGTTCATAACCGGAATGATGAGCTCAAATCCGAAGAATACGAAAAGGAGTACCAGAAACATCCCGTACTGCTCGAGAAAGCGGGCGATGGCATGACCGCGCTCGGTCGAGGGCAGGAAGGCGAAGAGTACCTTGGAACCATCGAGGGGCGGCAGGGGTACAAGATTGAAGACGCCCAAGAGAACATTTATATAGACGATGAGCGAGAAGAAGACGACGAGCGGGGCGAGCGCGACGTTGCCGGAAGCGACTACGATGCGCACGGCGATGCCGAAGGCGAGCGCGAGCGCGAAATTACTTAACGGCCCCGCAGCGGCTATCTTTGCCGCACCGCTCTTCGGGTCACGGAGCGCGTACGGATTGTATGGCACCGGTTTCGCCCAACCGATGATGGGCAGGTGCGAGACGGCGAGCAAGATCGGTAGGAGCACGGAACCGAACGGGTCGAGGTGCTTTAATGGATTCAAGGTCAGCCGCCCCGCAAGCCGCGCGGTCGGGTCGCCGAGCTTCTCGGCGATGACGCCGTGCGAAACCTCATGGATGACCACGGAGAAGAGAAAGACGGTGAGTTCGAAGATGAGGAGGAGGACGGTGCTGTCCATGGAGTCATTGTAACAGAAAATCGCTGCCGTTGCGGGGACGACCGCCACCCGCTACAATGAGCCCGTACCACGCCCTCGTGGTGAAATGGATATCACAGCTGCCTTCGAAGCAGCTATTGGGGGTTCGAATCCCTCCGGGGGCACCCTGAACCAGAGTTGCCCGTGGCAACACGGTTCAGGGTTAGCCCTATACCGCGTTCGCCGGTAGCGAACTCTGGTTCAGGGTAGTCCTGCGCCGTGTTCGCCAACGGCGAACTCTGGTGCAGGACACAACCATTGCAATGTACTACGTATATTTACTGAAAAGCATTGCGAAAGATTGGCTCTACGTCGGTTACACCACAAACCTACGGAGAAGGTTCGCCGAACATCAGAATGGATTGTCGCGCGCAACGCGGCCCTATAGGCCTTTCGAACTGATTTTTTACGAGGCATACAAATCGAAGGAAGATGCAAAACGGCGTGAGAAGTATTTTAAGACAAGCAAGGGAAAACGGGCACTGCACCTACTTCTCCAAGAGAGTTTAAATTAACCGCTTAGACTACCCAAAAGCTCTTCCAAAACAGCTACTAGTGCGCTATACTCATCGGCGAAAAGCGCCCATAGCTCAACTGGCAGAGCAGCTCCCTCTTAAGGAGACGGTTCCAGGTTCGATTCCTGGTGGGCGCACGGAAAAGCAAAACGTGCTATACTAGTGCGACTTCAATGGGTGCGCTTGCCTTGGGCACGCCGCTTTCGCGCGTGAACGGCATCGGGCCGCGGTTCTTGGGACACCTCGAACGGCTCGGCCTCACGACCGTCCGCGACCTCCTCTGGCACTTTCCCACCCGCTACGAGGATTTCTCGGAAACGAAACGCATCGCCGACCTCGAGCCCGGCGAGCGTGTCACGGTGCAGGGCGTCATACGTAGCGTCGACCTCCGGCGGACGTGGCGGCGGCACATGACGGTCGTTGAGGCGACCATCGAGGACGCCTCGGGTACCGTCCGTGCCGTCTGGTTCAACCAGCCGTTCCTGAAGCAGACGCTCCGGCCCGGCCGGCTCGTGAGCGTCGCCGGCAAGGTGGCGGAATCCGAACGCGACCTCTATCTCTCGCATCCGACCTACGAACTCATCTCCCGGGCACAGATGGATGCCGAGAGCGACGCAGAGGCACCGGTACATACCGGCCGACTGGTCCCCGTCTACCCGGAGACGCACGGCCTTACCTCAAAGGGCATCCGGTTCCTCGTCCAGCCGCTCCTTGCGGCCGTCGGCCGGCTCGAGGAGTGGCTTCCCAACGAGGTCCGGCGAGCAACTAACCTGCCGGAACTGAATGAGGCGCTCTCCGCCGTGCACTTTCCGGAGAAAGTCGAGGATGCGCTTGCCGCCAAGCGCCGCTTCGCCTTCGAGGACCTCTTCCTACTCCAGCTCTTGAATGCCGAGGAAAAACTAAAGCTCGCGCGCGAGAAGGCGCCGCCCATCCGGACGACCGTCGAACACATCAAAGAGATACTCGCCGAGCTCCCCTTCCTGCTCACCGTTTCACAAAAAAAATCGCTCTGGGAGATCGTGCAGGATATGGCGCGTGGAGCGCCGATGAACCGGCTCCTCCAGGGCGACGTCGGTTCCGGCAAGACCGTCGTCGCCGCCGTCGCGGCGCTCATCGCGAGCGAGAACGGCTACCAGACGGCCATCATGGCGCCGACCGAGGTGCTCGCCCGCCAGCACTTCGGAACCTTCGAGCGGCTGCTCGGCCGGATGCAGGGGCCACACCACCCGACCATCGGCCTTTTGACCGCATCCGAAGCGAAGATCGTCTACGAGCGCGACCTCGAGGTCGCCGTCACAAAGCGCGAGTTCCAGAAGCGCGCCGCATCGGGCGACGTGGCCATCGCCATCGGTACGCACGCCCTCATCCAGAAGTCGGTGACGCTTCCCCGGCTCGGCCTCGTGGTGGTGGACGAACAGCACCGCTTCGGTGTCCACCAGCGCGCCGCGCTCCTCATCCGCAGACAGACGCAGACAACCACGCCGACTGACGCAGACAACGGATTTCTCTTTAAAGAGCTGACCTATAAACTGCGAGGTTGCTGTATTAAGGTTAAAGATACGCTCGGCCCCGGGCATAAAGAAAGCGTCTATCAGAACGCACTAGCTGAAGAACTTAGAATTGCGGGCATCCGTTTTGAAACCGAGAAAAGTATACCCATAGAGTATAACAATAAAAAAATCGGCACCTACCGACCGGATTTCGTTGTCGAGGACAGTGTAATAGTAGAACTCAAAGCTCTTCCTTCCATTGGATCTGTCGAGAAACGACAACTCTGGACATACCTTAAAGGGTCATTATATCGACTCGCTCTCCTTGTTAACTTCTCGCCACAGGGGGTTCAGATAGAACGAGTCGTCTATGACACGGCGAGGCAAAGTCAGCGTTCGTCCGCGTCCGGTCTGGTTTCGTCTGCGTTCCTGCCGCACTTCCTCTCGATGTCGGCGACACCCATTCCGCGAACCCTCATGCTCACCGTCTTCGGCGACCTCGACCTCTCTCTCATCAGCGAACTCCCGTCGGGGCGGAAAAAGATAATCACGAAGATCGTCGATCCCGCGAACCGACCCAAGGCGTACGCGTTCATCCGTGGCGAGGTCACGAAAGGCCGGCAGGCGTTCGTCATCTGCCCGCGCATCGAACCCCCCGCCGAGGACGACACTGCACTCCGTTACACCCCACGCCAGGCCGCACTCTGGGAGGTAAAATCTGTGAAAGAAGAGTTCGAAAAACTGTCGAAGCAAATCTTCCCCGACCTTACGGTCGCCATGCTCCACGGCCAGATGAAGTCGAAAGAGAAGGAAAAAATAATGAATAGTTTCGAGGATGGAGTGACCGACATCCTCGTCTCGACCTCTGTCGTCGAGGTGGGCGTGGACGTGCCGAATGCGACCGTTATGGTCATCGAAGGGAGCGACCGCTTTGGGCTCGCCCAGCTCTACCAGTTCCGCGGGCGCGTGGGCCGGGGCCCTCACCAGTCGTTCTGTCTCCTCTTCACCGACTCCGCTTCAAGAACGGCGCGCGAGCGGCTCACGGCCATCGTCGAGGCGAAGAACGGCTTCGAGCTCGCCGAACGCGACCTCAAGCTCCGCGGCCCGGGCGAGTTCTTCGGCGAGAAGCAGACCGGCCTGCCGGACGTCGCGATGCGCGGCCTCCAGGACCCGCAGCTCGTCGCCGCAAGCCGCGCCGTCGCGCTCTCGCTCATTGAACGCGACCCGCGCCTCGCGGCGCACGCCGCGCTCACGGCAAAGCTCGCCGAGTTCCGGAAACGATTGCACCGCGAGTAGCTGACGCCGTGCGACACCGCAGGGTCACGTTTCCTGCTCCAGATCTTCCTCACCGGAACTTTTTGAAAACCCCATATTCTATCTACAAAAATCACTATCGCTTGTACCAGTTGACTAGGAATACCCAATTATCCACACTTGCTTTTTTCACTGGTATTGTTATAATGGACTCAGGTAGCCATTCACATTTCATATATACAGAGAGAAAAGAGGGGGTAGACTATGAGAATCCGAACAGGAACAGTGGTTGTCGCTGTACTGGCGATATTGGCGATATTGGTTTGTTCGCCCGCGAGTGCGCAGGGTCCGACGCGATCGGGAGCAGGGTCGCAATCGGGAAACATCGCTCCCGCGCCGCCAGCGCCAGGACGGCAAATCCCCGGGTCACAGCCGGGAAGCGTGTCGCCGGTACCGGTACCCGTGCCGGGACCGCAAATCCCCGGGTCCGGGACGGGACGGGTTGCTCCACTACCCACGCCGCCGGGACCGCCAATGCCCGGATCGGGAACTGGCTGGCGATTTCTACAATGGTGGTTGTGGGTTTCAACCCGCTAACCACCGCTCTAGGTCGTCATAAACCTTGAGCAAAAAGGGTCTGCACTGTGCAGACCCTTCATGATTTTAAAACGGACCGAGAACCACCGATAGCCGTCTACCGACGGTCGGAGAGGCGCGCATCGGTAAAAAAACGGCAGGTGAAAATACGGCGGCGAAAAGCGCGGAGGGCCGACGTCACTTGCACTTCTGGTTAATGGACCACTGCTGGTTATTACACTCTTGGTCGCACGTTATGCCCCCACCGAGGCAGTACCCGTTTATTCCGCACCACGTACCGCCCGACCCGCAACCAGGGTCAGAGGAGGCCCACCCGTCATTACAGCTGTAGGCCAGCTGACGGCCGGGGCCGCCGAAACCGCAGGGATTACCGCAACCACCGCCGGAGCCGCTGCTGCCGCCCGTGCCTCCGGGGTCACAGGTGTATAAACGAATGTTCATATGATCCTCGCTCCCGCTGCAGTCATAGTCATAGCCGTAGGTACCCGAGATGGGGTTCTCATAATAGGTCATCTCGTTTGGGTGCACGGCGGGGTTATTGTCGTTGCAGTCCTGCGGCAGGTACTGCCACCGGCGGTAAGTGCCGGTGTCGGCCGCCGTGACGGTCCCAATCCATCCGTCGCTGTCGGCGTCGGTCGCCCAGAGGTACGTTTTGCGCATCTGGCCGCCCGAGGCTATAAGGATGCGGGCGTTGGTCCCTCCCATAGTGACGTGGTAGCCCGGATTGAACACAAAGGTCTTGCCCGAGGGGATGGTGAGCGCGGTATTGTTGTTGATGGTCGCGTTCCCGCGCTCCACGCCCTCCACGCCGTCGATGCCGCAGTTGTACGTGAGCGTCCATGCCCCGTCGTTCGGGATACCGCAGGCATCCGTCCAATCAAGCGTCGCCGAATCCTCCCCTCCCGCCGAATCCTTCACGGCGAAGGTCGTGTGGTAGGTCGTATCGTGCGTGTCCGCCACCGTCCACGCGCCGGCGTAGGTGTAGGTCGGCGGGTCGGCGCCCGCGAACACCGCGCCCGCGAGCAGGTCGAGCGGCTTGAGGAACGAGCCGACGCCCTGCGGCAGCGCCGCAATCGCGCCCGCATCCGGCACGAGAATGGCGAGCTCGCGGTTTGCCGTGACCGCGTAGCGCGGCGGCAGGAGTTCGTAGGACGCGGTCGGGCCGATGCGACGGAGCGGAAGAACGGTCGTGCCGTGGTCCGTTTCTATCTTCGCTTCGACCGACACGATGGCGTTCGGGCTCTGCACGACCGCCCGCAGCTTCTGCACCTGTCCCACGTGTACGTCGCGCGGGTCGATGGTCAGCTGCACGAGCTTCGGCCACGTGCCGGCAGCCTCGATCACCTGGTAGGTCTCCGCAGCTACCACGGGGCGGCCGAGGAGCGGGAGCTGTTTCAACCGTGCCTTGCCGTCGACATACTGCTGCACGACGACAGCGGTACCCGCGAACACCACGAGGGCGATAACGCCGATGACAATTTGCAAAAGATGGCGACGCATGGAAACGATCACTTTGCCGGCGGGCGGACGAGAATGCTGACGGTTGCGGCTTCGAAGCGGGACGCGGTCGCAGTGCCGGCTATCGGCGCCGCCGAAACGCGGTCACCGATGTGGAGGTCGGCCACGGTGAGCTTCGAGATGGCTACGGTCGCCACCCGGACGGGCTTCCCGTTCGCCCCCGGCTCGGTGGTTATGACGGCGTCCTGCCCCTCAAATTCGCTCGGCTGCGGAATGGCCGCAATGGCGACCGGTCCGCCGCCCGACGTGACGACGACGTTGATCTGCCGCTGGTACTCGGCGGTCTCCTTCTCGATGACGGCCTGGGCCTTGCGCCGGAGGATGGTCGTCGAGGCGGTCACCACGACATCGCGCGTCGGGTCGGTGTTATTGAGGTCCGGGTCCGCCACGTCGATGAGGGTGATGACGTTACCGCCGATCGCGGAAATGGTGCCCGCGAGCGGCAGCGGCGTACCGAGTTTGGGGCTGAATTGTTTCGCCGCCTCGAGCTGTGTCTGGAGCTGCGCAACCTGCGCCGACGGGCCGCTGTTGCCGACGGGAATACCGATAGCGAGGCCGATGCCGAAGGCGGCGGCGATGGCTACGGCGATGAGAATTTTTATTCGTATGTTCACAATAGAAGGATATGACTACTTAAGGACGTATGGGTTTAATAGTACCTACTACCTTACTGGTCCCGGCGGCACGGCTGCCGGAGGGGTTGTGGCGGGAGCCGATATCGGCGGGGCGCCAGCGGGAGTGCCAGCAGCGCCCGGTGCGGCGGCGGCCTGCACCCGGATGCTCGCCGCGTTGAACCGGGCGGCGGTCTTGATGTTCTCGGCCGCGGTCACGGTTATCGCGTCTTTTTCCTGCAGGTCTCCGACGGCGATCTTCTTCGTTTCGAACGGCGAGGGCGGCGGCGTGCCGATTGCCGCCGGCGCGGTTCCCTTCCCGGCCGCCTTCGCCACCTCCGCCTGGTACGCAGCTACCTCCTTCTGGAACACGGCGGGGTCCTTGGCCGACTGCGTCTCGATGACGGTCGCGTCGGTCACAACCACCTCGCGCACGGTCGGCGAGTCATCGAAGGGGTTCATATTCCCCGTGACCGACATCGTCACGACGTTGCTGTTTACGGCGGTCACGGTGCCGGTCAGCGAGCGGACGTCGGGCATCGTCGGGAAGAACTGTTTTGCCTTTTCTATCTGCGCCTGGAGCTTCGCCACCTCGGTCGACGAGGAGGAGGTACCCCCGCCGTACTGCGTGCCGACGAGGACTCCCAAGCCGAACGCGACGACCGCGACCACGACGAGCATAACTACCTTTTTGTTTGTCTCTTCCATTTTTTGGTTTTGTGTTTTAGAAAGACTTTTGATTAATGGCTAGTCAGCATAGGACACATAGGACACCTTTGACATATCGGACCTATGGGACGATGAGCCCGGTTGCCGGGGCATCGTCCGGAACGTTCGACCATTGAGCGGCATCGAAGCGTGGGGCGGTGAGACGGTAGCTGATCTCCAGTCCCGAGGCGTGGAGCGTGGAGCGTGGAGCGCTGGGAATCGCATAGATCGTCAAGCGGTCATTCGCGGCGTCCTTTTCGTACCACACCGTACCCTCGAAAGCGGGGGTAAGGAGCGCGGTCAATTTTTCAAAGTTATTTTTAAGGTTCGTGGTCTTCGCAAAGAGCCAGAGGTCGCTCCCGTGCTCCGCGTTTGCGAAGTCGAGCGACACCTGGCACCTCTTGCCTCGCACCTCCTTGCCCGCCATAGCTTCAGCGACGGCGGAGCACCTCACGATGCCCGTCGTTTCCTCCTTCACTCCCGTCATGCCGGGCAGGTACGTGGCATACTTCGCGCCGCCGATGGCGTAGACCGGGTCGAAGGTACCGGCGGTTATCTTACCGCCGCCGACGGTAACGCTCGCGAAGGTTACCGCCGAGTTCGTGTTCACTGCCTGGTTCAAACTCTTTGCGTTGGCGGGGACGTTCGGGTCGGTCTCGGTGAAGCCCGTGATGTAGCCGGCGTTGTTGGTGAACTGATTAATGTTCATGTTGGAAAGCGAGCCAGCACTGCCGGTCACGCTGATGCCGTACGAACCGCTGTCATTGTAAACGAGCGACGGTTTGCCGCTCACGCCTGTCCACGGGACATTGCTAGCATTAGTAGCGTTCGTGGCATTGGTAGCGTTCGTGGCATTAGTAGCAGCGCCCACGGTAACGTTCGATGGAAGAACGTAGCGAAGATAGTTATCACTGCCCCATTCACCGACAAGATATTGCGGATTGCTGGCCAATACTTCAGCGGTCATGTTGAAATAGTTGGAAAATATGTAACCGCTCAAATGTCGTGAGACCAAGGCGTTTCCCGTAAACACGTTATATGCAGATGGCGCATAACTGGCAACCGTAGCCGAGTTACCTCCATTGGCCGGCGCGCTCCCAGCGGTGCCGGTGATGTTGATGCCCCATGTGCCGCCGTTGTTCGTCACCACCTGTATGGCGTTCACATAGAGGTCATGGTTGAAGTAGAAATTTTTATTCGAATAGATGTGCGCCCAGCTGTCGTTGGCCGGGCCAAGTTGGATATACCCGGAATCGGTATAAAAGGTGTTCCACTGACTGTCGGTCACCCACCGCCTCGCTGCGCTCCCGTTGTAGATAGTGCCGCCGAAGGTCGGATTGGAGTTTGTGTTCACGGACTGGTTGAGATTCTTCGCCGCGGCTGGAACCGTGGGGTCGGTCTCGGTCACGCTCGTGAGGACCCGGTTTCCGTTGTCGTAGAGACCACCCGCAGCATTGAAGGAGCCGTTGGTGTAGAGACCGACACCGCTCTTGGAGACATAGTAGCTCCCCTGGAAAGCGTTGCGGCTCGTAGTGCCCGGATAGATCTCGCCGAGCGTCTCGATGTAGCCGAGGCCGTCATCATAGACGGAGCCCGTCGTGACCGTGTTCGCGGCGGTTCCCCTGGGAACCATGTTAGCCGCGGTACCTCCGCTTAGGACGCGGTTGCCGGCGTCATAGAGCCCGCTGGCGGCATTGAACGAGGTATTCGTGTAGAGGCCCCAACTCCCGTTCGAGGCGAGGTACCACGACTTCTGCACGGCTGTCGAATCGGTGCGTCCGGGGTAGATGTAGTGGTTGTTGACGGCGGTGAGGTCTGCGCCATAGAGCTGCAGGTCGCCGGCGCGGAGGTAGCCAACCTCGATCTGGTCGCCGGCACTCCCCGTGTTCAGCGTATCCACAAAGGCGCTCGTGCCGATGAGACCATATGCGCTGTTGGCTGACGAGTAATAGTTGGTGGCGTAGATACTGCCGACGCTGTTGATGCTGTAGTTGTTCAGGTTCATCGCCACGCTGTTCGGCCAGGTCGTCCAGACGGGGCCTGTGGCACCGGCCGGGCCGGTCGTACCGGTATCGCCGCGCGGAATGGTGAAGTTGAAGATGGCGGCGTTCGAGGTTCCGCCGTTCAGAACCGAGGCACTCGTGCCCGCGGCGCCGGTCGTGACCGTGCCAGCGGAGACGGTCGCCGCGACGCCGGTGGCGCCGGCCGGGCCGGTCGCGCCTTGGTAGTTGTTCCACGCGCTCCCGTCGCAGATCTTCGTCTGGCTCGTGCCCGTGTCGAAGTAGACGACACCCTTGTTCGAGGTGTTGCAGGTCACGGGTGCGCCCGCCTGCGGGACGAACTTAATGGACTGGAGCGACTGGGCGAGGGCGATGACGGTAAAACTGGCAAAGAGAATGCCGGTGATGAGGGATGTGAGGAGGATGAAGCGCTTAATCACGGATTCGCACTCAATTACCTAATTACTATCAATTACTTCAGTTACTATCGTGGTGTCGCGGTCACCTTGCACTCGGGGACCCGCTTCTTGTCTGTCATGAACTCGCATAGGCTCGGGTTCTTGGCGTCACGCGCCTTGACGATCACGATATTGTCCGCGCATGCCGTCCGGTAGACCGGGTCATCGAGCGGTTCGCAAAGCTTTGGGTCCTTCGCGTCGCTCGCCTTCGTAACGATGATGTTCATCTCGCAGCTCGTCCGCTCCGTCCGGCTCTCTATTTTCGCGCAGAGGGACGCATCGCGCGAGTCGAGCGCCGTGCGGACGATGGCCGCCACGTCTTCGGCGGTTTGGGGGGCCGGCGTGACCGCTGGAGAATCCGTTCCGGCCGGCCGGTCGGTCACGCTCACGGGCTCGCTGCCGGTCGGCAGATTTCGAGCGACAATGAGCACCGCCGCAAGGACGATGGCGATGGTGACGGCGATGAGGATGCTCCGCTTGGTGGAATCTATGAGCATGAGAGGCCTTACCCCATTATTGTACAACAGTTTACGCCGCACGTCACCGACCTGTGGATAACTTCCGAAGGCATCCTACGGTGCCGCAACGCCACAAGATCGCTAGGGAACGCGGTAGTAGTAGCTCACCTCGATGCGGTGTACCCACGGGCTCTTCGCCGGCCCGCCCGATGGCGAGAGCTCGGCGCGAAAACGGAAATCGCTGCCGGCACCGTCGAAGATGACACCGACATCCGGCTTTGCGCGCACCCACGTCGCTCCGCCATCGTTCGAGAATGAGTAGGTGACGGCGCCGCCGTCCTCGCGGTTCTTCAGCATACCGGCGACAACCACGGTTCCCGGCGGATTCAGCTTCGAGGAAACCCACCGAGCCGTTGCGGACGCCTCGAAGCCGCTGTTCGTAAATCGGAAGACGGCCGCGGCTTTGCCCGCCGCAGTCCCGCCAAGCGGGACGGAGGCGGGCTTGTCCGCCGCAGCCTCGGCGGAGGCGGGCGCGACACCGTAGAGAACGGCGCTCTCAAAGCCGGGAACAAAGACCATCGCCGACCGACTGCCGATAGCGTCGGCAGTCAGGTCGGTACCCGCCCCCGATTGGAGCCGGATGAGCCGGGCGAGCGGACTCCCGATGACCGAACTTCCCCACCACGCGTCGCCCTGCCGGAAGAAACGGTATGTCACGCCGGGGTTTCCGTCGCTTCCTGTTGCGAGAACGCGCTGATTGAAGAACCGCGAGTAGTCCTCCGCCTTCGCCACACCCGCCTGACCGGCGGACACGGCTCCGGCGGACAGGTCGGTCGTGCCGTCTGCAAGGTGTACGAGGAAGGCCTGACCGACGCCCGCATGGTAAACGGCGAGGAGGTCGCGGTGCGTCGCATCGTACCCGAAGGCGATGTCGCCGGCGTACTCCGAAACGAAGGTGACGCCCGGCACCGGCTGGAGTCCGTCCGGCGACAGCGGATTCGACGAGCTCACCGCAAGCGGATTCGACGAGCTCACCGCAAGCGGATTCGACGAGCTCACCGCAAGCGGATTCGACGAGCTCACCGCAAGCAAGGAGACCGTGCCGTGGTAGAGACCTTTCTCGAGAGTCACTACGCCGACTGCCAGGTGATCACCGACGGTTCCTATCGAAAGGTGCGCGAGCGCCGGATCGGCGATGGTGTTGTCGAGCAGGGTCTCGCGTTCACCGCCCGGCGGACCGACGATGCCGAAGTGATACGCCGACCACCGCGGCTCGTCCGCCTTCGCTCCGGCTTCGGCGGACAGGCCGTCCGCCGAATGAATGACGGCAAGGCAGGTACCCGCCGCGCACGCGAAGCTCGTCACCTCGGGATTCGGCACTTCGAGGGTGGTGAGCTGCTTTCTGCCGGTCACGACGATACCGGACGGTTGAACCGAGAATATGGCGACGCGGGTGCCTCCCGCGTCAGCGAGAGCGGCGACCCATCGGTCCGCGGTCTCGTCATAGGCGAGTGTTGCCGAACGGAAACCGGGCGCGGCAACCGGCGTCCAATCACCCTCCTTCGCTGCGGCTACGGCGGGCGAGCCGATGGCGGCACGCTCACTGCGAAAGGCAATGGCCTTGCCCGACTTTGCGATGACGACCACTTCGCGACCATTACCCCCGACCGCCGCCACGTCTGACGAACCTTGCCCCGTTAGAGGAATGTTTTTCTCTAACGGGGCGAGCGCCGCCGACATCCCCGGAACCGCTTCCTGCTGGTATGCCGGCGGGAGTGAAATGGAGAGCATCCGCTGGTCGTGGTACGCATCGGAGACGGCCTCGTCTCGCCAGCCGGTCCCCGAAAAGAGTTCGGTAAAACTTCCCTGCACCACACCGGGCGGCAGGCGCGATTCGAAGGTCGGTGTTGGCGTGGGGGCCGGTGCCGGTTTCGGTGCCGGCTTCGACGCCGGCTTCTGTACCGGCGGCGTCGTTACCTTCTCCGTGGGCGTCGTCGTCGCGACCGGCACGGGGACAATGTGGAGCTTCGGCGGGCCGCCGGCGACTGTGATGGTCGTCACCGGCAGTTCCAGCTCGCGGTAACCGAAGAGCCACTGGTTCGCCGCATCGCGGTTCACCCGAAGGATGACGACCCCGAGGACGGCGAACGCCAGGACGGCGACGGCGAGCCCGGCGGTCGCGGGCTGGGTTCTAGTTCTTTCCGTTGCCATTTTTTAATGGATCGGACGAATCTGACCTATCCGTCCTATCTGACCTATCGGTCCTATCAGTCCCATCGGACAAATCGGACGGATAGGACTTATTGGACGAATTATCCGCCATAAATTGCCGGACGCGGGCGTCCATCTCTTCTTCTTCCCTCCTGTTCTCGGCAAGCAGGCGGGCCGCCTTCTGTCGGTCGTTCTCCGCACCGAGCCCTTGCCGGTCGAGGCCGGCCTTGAGTGCCGCGAGCTGCCGGTCGAGGAGATAGTTGGCTTGGTTTATAAGACAGAGCGCGCAGTTCGCGGCGGTCTCCGGCCCAGCAAGATAGGGCACATAGGTCGCATAGGACGGATAGGACGTATCCGACCTATCAGTCATATCGGTCGTATTTGTCCTATCGGTCCTATATACCAACGCGCGTATCCGCAGAGCGCGCGGGTCATTTTTGTCCCACTGCCCCAGACCGTTCACGCGCAAAAAGTCCTCGTAGTCGAGCTTCAATTCCTCTAAACTGGCGCGGGCGACATCGACCAGCTTCAGTTCCGTGCGCGGGGACACCGCCGACGCCTGGCTTCCCTCCGCGATGTTCTGTTTGCCGCTCCGGGCGGCTTGTTCCATCTGGTCGCGCGTTCGGCTGCCCGGCCGGACGTACTTTTTACAAAACTTGAATGTGAGATCGAAAATGATCTCCGCGGCCTGGAACGATTTCAGTTTTTTATATCCGCCGTGCGCCGGAACCGGACTAGTCATATCTGTCCTATCGGTCGCATAGGTCGCATATGACCCGTCCGGCCTACTGTCCGACCGTGAGGCTTGCCGGTTCGTTCTGGTCCGCGGCGCGGGTCGGCCACTTTTGCCAGTCGAAGCGCTTGCCGACAAGCCGATAGGAGAATTCGATGCCGGCAGTCCCATTCGTCCTATCTATCCTATAGGACTTATCAGACCCATCGTTCGTGAAGATTATTTTCGTCCCGTCAATTTTATACGCGATGGGGACGGCAACGCCGTACGGGGTGGCGAGCACCTCGACGTTGTCTTTCGAAAAATCAACGGCCTTGTACCACACCCAGAGGTCACTCCCCTGCTCGACTTTTTCAAAGTCGATGACGTAAACATACGTCCTATCGGTCGTATCGGACTCATCGGACGCTGTCAGCCGCCCGCGGCCGACGTATTCCTCTTTCACCCCGCCCGCGACGGCCGAGGCATAGGTCGCATACTTCACGCCGCCGATCGAGTAGAGCGGGTCGACGGTCGTCACGGTGAGTTTGTTCACGCCGGAGATGTTGTTGCTGTTCATATTGATGTTCCCCTGCGCCGCGCCCTGCAGCCGCCACGTGCCGTTCACGTCGAGGAGCGCGCCGGGGGCACCGCTCGTCCCGATACCGACGTTGCCGCCGTATGGGTTCAGAAGTAAGGCAGCAGCTGTTGTCTGCGCCTTATCCAGTGCCTGAATTTGCATCGTATTTCCGATGTTATTGTATCCAATGCCGAGCCCCCACGTGACTCCTCCGGTGGCTTCAAAGAAAGCGGACGCACCAGAGACCGAATTCCCTATCCCGGTAATGGCGCTGCTTGAAGATTTAACGTTTAAGTTTGTTGCTGGCCCCGACGTCCCGATGCCCACCTTGCCGTCTCCTCTCACAAACAAATAATTAGAACCTGCGGCTTGATCCATCACCTTAAACGAAACATCGGATGAATTTGTACCGGCATAAATAACTTCTCCAAATGAGTGCCCGACCGCAAGCGACAAAGTTTCCGCCCGAAGAGCCCAGAGGTCTACTACTGGCTGGGTAACCTGGAGTCTGGCCAGTGGGGGTGTAATTCCGATGCCGACGTTCCCATAATCATTCACTCTGAACAAAGGAGTACCGTCTGCGTTCTTAATATACAAAAGCGAAGTGTTCGCGTCAGTAACCGCATACCTTGGACCCTGAATTAGCAACCCATGGTCTTCATTGGCATTGCCTCCCCAAGCCCCGGTCAGCGAGATTATCTGCACTGGCAAATTCCTTGACGCCGCAGCATCGACTTCAAATGGGGCTCCCGGATTCGTCGTCCCGATGCCGACCGAGCCGTTCTTGAGCGTGAGCGTGTCTGTGTTGGCGTTGTTCACGACCAAGACGCCGTCGGTGCCCTCCTTAAAAATCGTGGGATAGGTGGCGCCGACGCGATTGAGGGCGAAGAGCGCATCGGTGGACGTGGAAACGTAGAGCGGGTACGAGATGGCCGAGCTGCCAATGCCGACGCCGCCGGTGTAGTAAATGCCGCCCGTGCCGTTCAGCCACTGGGTGACCGACGACCAGCTCGACTGGCAGGTGCCGGAGAGGCACACCCCGGTCGAGGAAACATTGCCCACGACCTCAAGTTTCGCGCCCGGATTTGTCGTCCCGATGCCGACGTTGCCGCCCGCCTTGAAAGTCACCCTATCGCCCGCCGTAGCGGTAGAGTCGTAGAAGCGGAGATCACCACCAATATGCCATACAAGCCAGTAGTTTGTAGAATTGCTCCATGATAAACCAGGGGAGTTCGCATTATACAGAGTGAGCCCAGATGTTCCCGCGAGTGGAGTAGTCGGGTCTGTCGTCCCGATGCCGACGTTGCCGTTATTTTGAATAACCATATTTGCCGTTGTGCCGTCATCTGCCGAAAACAATATCTTTTGAGGGTTTCTCATAACAAAATCATTCGCAACGCTGCCGGTAATATAAATATCATTGCCGGAGGAAATACCCATAACCCCCTTGTTGACGCTGTTCCGTCCGAATAGCAACGTAGGTGCCGCGCTTGCCCCGCCGCTGCCCGCGTTAATTCTGATTGAGGCATAGGTGTTGCCCGTTCCGCCTAAACCAACATCGAGCAGATTTGTCGGATTCGTCGTCCCGATGCCGACGTTGCCAGAACTTAATATCACCATTGCCTGACCAGCCCCGAACGTTGAGTTGTTTATGTTAAAGTCAATCCCTTTTCCCGACAGACCCTGGACTACTGCAGAACCTCTCGATGCGTCAAGGCCGAACATAGCGCGTCCGTTGACACTGAAAGCGTTGGAAATATTTGCGCCGGTTCCAAGATACAAAGACCCAGTACCAGAACTGGTACTGTTGCCGTGAACTTCAAGGAGTGTTGATGGAGAAGATATTCCGATGCCGACGTTGCCGCTGAAGTAGCCGCCGCCGTAGATGGAGAGCGACTGCGGTAGCCCCACCTGCGTGGTGGTGGCGACGCCGAGGGAGGACGGGAACGCGAAGTTCCCGGAGCCGAAGACGCCCGCCGTCACGTTTGAGGCGGCAACATTGCCGGTGTACGAAGCCGCCGAGAATGTCCCGCTGATAGTGACGTTGCCGCCAACCGAGAGAGCGTAGTTCGTGGCCGCATCGGTCGCGATGCCTATCATACCGTCGTTCCGGACGACGAAGAGCGGGCTCTGGTTGGGCTGGAGAACGCGAAACGCATAGTTGGTGCTCCCGGAATCCGGCGCAATGACGAGGAGCTTCGTGTTTGCCTGCGGCGTCGAGGTGCCGACGCTCACGTTGTTCGACGTGTCAACGCCGAGGGCGCCGGCGCCGACGCCCGGGGAGTAACTGCCGGGGCCGGTGAACCCCAACACCAAACGAGTCGTTAGAAAGAATAGAACAACTGTTATCGCAATAGATTGCCCAATTCTCTTTTGCAGCTGGTACCACGCTCTTGCGTTCAGCTTTAAATTACGCTCTCTCCGCCTTGCTTCTTCCTCACCTGCATAACCCTCCACGTACACTAGTTTGAGCGGCCTTCTATACTTTGTGGACTCAACAAGTCCAGAGTTATGTTCTTTAATCCTCCTCCGTATGTTGGAAGTGGAACCAACGTACAGCTTATGTTCTTTTGCGCTTTTCAAGACGTACATAAAGAACATGTAAAATTACGACCCGTTTGGTGTGGGGGTGAAGGCCGATGCATAGAACGTAGAATGTAGAATGTAGAATGTAGAAAAAAGCAGGGAGGCGGTACAAAAAACCGCGAACGACCAGCCGCACGAGAACCGGCGTGACCGCTGCTCATGAACGCCTTTCCCTGAGGGAAACGCCATATCGCTTTATTATATACCAAGCCACCACAAAAGCCCATGTCTGTGGATAAGAGGGACAGAACGCCACCTATTCTACATTCTACTTTCTAAATTCTAGATTCTACTTTTCTGGCGGCTGTTCCGAGGGACCCTTGAACGTGCTCGTTTGGTTCGTCGGCAGCTGCGGCTGCTGCTGGGTCTGCTGCGCGGCGTTTAGGACCGCAGGATTCGCGAGCGCTTGGGCCACCTGGCTATCGGCCCGGAGCTTGGTCCAGAGGACGATTTGCTTGGAATTCAGATTGATCTCGTCAACCGGCCCCCAGAAAGCGCTCGTGAACGGTGCGACGCCGAGCTGCGGCTGGTTGTTTTTATCAACGGTCCGCTGGAGAATCCACACGTTCTTGAGGTGCGGCGTCGGGAACCACGAGAGCTTGCCGAAGTAGATGTCACCGCTCAGGAGGTACACCGCCGAGTAGGGCGACTCGGCTGTCCGCTCGGAGCGCAGAAAGTTCATGGCGAGCCACGCGGCGAGCACAATGACCACAAGGAGAAGCGCGATGAGAATGATGAGGAGTCGTTTATTGAGCATATTTTGGATTATAGAAGCAAATCGGTGCGAATGTCAATGCGAAACGGTGCGAATGTTCGCGGAACATAACGCGAATCACCGCGAAAAAAGTTTCGCACTATTTCGCGTGATTGATTATTTTCGCACCATTTCGCATCTCTGATCATTTCGGCGCCACGACCAGGTAGCCGACGGGGCCCTTCTCCGGACCGCCGCAGGCAGCGCAGAAAAACGTGAACTTGCCGGATGCCGTCGCGCCGAACTCAATGGGCTTCGTTGCTCCCTTCGGGACCAACACCTTAAAGCCGTAGTCGGGCTGGGTAACGTCGTAATCTTTATCGACAGCCGTCATGTTGATGCGCACCGTATCCCTCTGGTAGACGTTGATCGTGTCGGGCACAAAGGCATCGCCCACGGCGCGCACATCGAAGCTCCGAAAGCTCGCCGAGGTTGCCGGACCCGCGGGGCCGACCACGGTCGGCACGGCAACATTCTCCGGTACATCCGTCGCGCCTTTTTCGGGAACCACGATAGTTCCCGAAACGGCGGCGCGTGTTCCCGGGACCGCTACCGGAGCCGTGGTGGTCGCCGTTGCCGTTTCCCCGCCGGGGCCTTGCGCAGGACTGGTCCGGCTCGCGAACATGACAATGAGCGCGACGAACACGATAACAACCACCACCACTACTATTATTATGATACGTATCGTTCGTTTGCTCATGTGTCTACGCAGTATTGTAACAATCCCACCGTCACGTTTACAAACGCTTATCCCCAAGGGGTAAAAATTCAGAATCTAGAATGTAGAAAGTAGTAGGTTTTCTCTGTGGCGGACTCCAATTTTACACTCTACACTCTACATTCTACATTTTTCCCTAGTAAATCGCTGCCCACACGTAGGCGTCCGAGGCGTTCTTAACGCAGACCTCAACGGCGTCCTTCACGCCGCCAGCGGACTCCGTCACCCAGAACGTGCCGCGCTGGTTCGCCGAACATGTCGGCTGGCCTGCGACCGTATTCAAGCGCAGACCTCCCGTCACTTCGAGCGTCTGTAACGGGTTCGCCGCGCCGATGCCGACGTTCGAACCGCTGAAGAAAATGGTGTTATTGATGGATTGCCAGTCCTGCGAGTTCACGCCGAGCTTGTAGGTGTTCGAGGTTGTCGGCACAACGTTCGAGTCGAAGGTCGCCGCCGAGACCCGTGCGATCGCCGTTTCGAATATGAGCGCGAACTGCCGCTGGATGCTCGCCGTGTTGTAGGACACCGTGAACGAGATGTCGACCGAGTCGTGTCCGCCGGGGTTCGAGCGCTTCGTAAAGGTGAGGTTCGAGACGCTCACCTTGCTCGTGGTCAAGGGCTGCGGTGCGCCGCCGGCCTCCGTGACGTACGCGACGGTGCCCGAGGCGTAGATGACGGCCGGGTCGCCGCTCGAGGAAGCCATCCGTAGCGTGAGCGTTGAGGACGGCACACCCGCCGCCATGTCGACGAGACTCGAGCGCTCGACATACCGCTGGACCGTCTGGAGAATGAACTGGCTCTGCCCGTTCACTTCCGTAACGGCCTCCTGCCGAACCTGCACGCGGGTCACCGACACGAGGATGGTAACGAACACCACCACCAGGACGGAAAAGATGGCGGAGAAGAGCAGGAGCTCGAGGATAGTGAAGCTAGCCCGAGGTAGAAGCGAAAGGGTGCGAATGTCACTGCGAATTTTTGCGAAGGCGTGCTTTGTCATAGATGCGGCGCCGTATTTCAAGCTTCGAGCCGCCGAAATTGACCAGTAAGAGGAGCTTGTACGGCGTACCCTTAAGATAATACCACACCTGCTTGTTTTCCTTAAAGGTGAGCCGCGGTAGACACTTGATCTCAATGAGTATTCTATCATCTATCAAAAAATCAGGCACGTAACTGCCGACCTTGATGCCACGATAGCAAATGGGAATCACCTTCTGGCTCTCGAACGGAATTCCCTTCTGCGTAAACTCCTCCACGAGGGCTTTCTGGTAAGCGCTTTCTTTGAACGCCGGTCCGAGTTCTTTCCAAACCTCGTAGATAGCACCGACCACTGCGTAGCTTAATTCGGGATAGAGAACATCCGACTTTCGCACCGCCGCTTTCGCATCGTTTCGCATATCTTTATTTTCGCGCGTTTTCGCTTCTACCCTTTGGAGTAACCCAGAAACCCAGCCGTGAGCGGCCACCCACCATGAGGCGCGTCTGGGCATCCAAAGCGGGTATCGCCCCGAAGACGATGTAGACCACGGGAACCAGGAGCCACTCAATGAGGTAGAGAACGTAGTGCCGCGGACGGAACCACGCGGGCTTTGGCGGGAGCAGGGCGACGGAGAGCACCGCCGAGGTCGCCACGCCGAACATCGCGAGGTTGACGATGAAGCTCGTCACGTGGGGTAAGCTATACGAGAGGAGCGTCCCGTTGAAGTCGCGGCCGCCCACGGCGACCGGCAGCCACCCCAGGACAAAGATGATGAGTGAGCTCGTCGCCCACGAGTAGAACCCCGCAAACAGCGTGAACGACCAAAAGAGCCGTTTCCGAAACGGTATCCGCCGGTTCCCGCTTAAACGCTCGAAGACGTACGGGACGTTCTCAACGCCCCACGCCCACCGCCGCTGCTGCCGATAGAGGTTCTGTAGCGACCCCCAGAAGGTCGACGCAACGTTCGCGTCGAGCGAAACAGGATAGAGGAGCGGCTCGACTCGGAAATCGCCGTCGTAGCGCAGGTACCCCTGCCAGAAAATGCGCGAGTCTTCGGAAACCACGTCGCGCTCCCAGAAGCCGATGTCGATGAGTGTGGCGAGAGGGATGGATTGCGACGAGAACGAGGTGAGCCGCTCGGGGCGCACCTGCTGCATCATTTCCCAAAAGGTTGAAGAGAAGGCGCGCACGCGCGAGAGTGCGGACGCCCGGAAGATATTGTTGAAGTAGAACGGGACCGGTTGGTAGATGGCGCGGTACGGGTCTTTCGCTGTGAGAAAAACGTAGGCGAGCCGGCCGAAGTACTCCGGTGCCACCTGTGTGTCGATGTCGAAGACCGAAACGAGCACGCGCCGGCGGTCGATGCCGAGCCGATCGACGAGCTGCACCGCTTCGCGGCCGGCCCACGCTTCGTTCGAACCCTTGCCGGGGATGTCGCCCGGAAGGTTCTCCGGGTGGGTGGTCACAAGGAACGAGCGGAAGCGGCCGCCGAACTCGACGCGGATACGTTCCGCCGTCGCCTGCGCTTCCGCGCCGCCACGTTCTTCGGTCGCGAGCACGACGACCAGCTGTCCCATTGGGTAGTTGGAGGAAAGGATCCGCTCGATGCTCTCGCGCACCACCTCATAGGGCTCGCGGTACATCGGAAAGATAACGAGGTGGGAGAGATCGCGCCAATTGCCTGAAGCCTGAAGCCTAAAGCCTGAAGCGCCATCGCTAGTCGCCACGGTATCCAGCTTTGCAAACCAGTTAACCTTCACGTTCTCCCGGAGCATGCGGAACGCCGAACGGAGATGAAGGAAGAGGTAAGCGGTCTTTAAAAACCAGTAGGTATCGAAGAGGATAATGAAGACGGCGACGGCGGTCGGCAAGCGCCACGAACCGACCACCATGAGAATGATGGTGAGCCAGGCGGCGGCTCCGGGAACGATCTCAAAAAACCGCCGCTTCGCCCTCTGGGCGCACGAGAAAATCGGCACGCCGATAGTATACGACCGCTCCTGCCCGAAACTCAAACCCGGCACCAATAGGAGGCGTAGTTCTTCGTTCAACACACCCTCCGGTCAAACCCAACATCCAGAAACAGCATCGCGCCCGCATTCCTAAAAATACACACGCCTTCTATAGTACCGGGTCAAACGCCCCGGGGTTGCTTTTCCCGACGCCCTCCCCTATGCCCCGTTAGAAGTGGCGCCGCTAGAGAAGCGCACGAACTGTCGGAAACGAAAATCCATCCCCGCAACGGCAACTGCTAAACCTTGCAAAAAACTTCTAACGGGGTATACTCTCTCCCGTTATGTCGAACGATCCACTGAGCCCCAAAGCCAACGCCGTCTTGACGCACATCCTGAAGAACGAGCTGGCGACGAACCGCCTCCGGGAAGGTGACATTGCGGAGGTGACGCTCCTCGAGAAGCAGCTCCCGCGCGCGGTCTTCTTCGACCTCGGCAAGTTCGGCACGGGTATCGTCTACGGGGGAGAGCTTGCGAACGCGCGGGATATTTTGAAGAGCCTCAATCCGGGCGACCGGCTGCCCGCGAAGGTGCTGAACCTCGACGGCGAAACCGGCTACGCCGAACTCTCGCTCGCCGAGGCCGGTAAGCAGCGCCTCTGGACCCAGGTCATGGATGCGCAGGAGACCGGCGAGATCACCACCATGAAAGCGACCGGCGTGAACTCCGGCGGCGTGGTCGGCACGGTTTTCGATCTCAAGGCATTTCTCCCCGTCTCACAGCTCTCGAACGAGCACTATCCGAAGAGCGTGGAGACCGACCGGCAGAAGAGCGCGGAAGAGCTTAAGAAGCTCATCGGCAGCGAACTGTCCGTGAAGATCATCAATGCCAACCCGCGGACCAACAAGCTCATCGTTTCGGAGCGCGAGACCCTGAACGCAAACGTCAAGGAACTCCTCGCCCAGTACCAGGTCGGCCAGACGGTGGACGGTGTCGTCTCCGGTCTCGCCGACTTCGGCATCTTCGTCCGCTTCACGGACAATCCGCAGATCGAAGGGCTCGTCCACATCTCGGAGATCGACCACCGCATCATCGACAGCCCGAAGGATGTCGCGAAGCTCGGCGAAGCGGTCAAGGTAAAGATCATCGATATCCGCGAAGGCCGTGTCTTCCTCTCGATGAAGGCCCTCAAAGCCGACCCGTGGGAACATGCGCTCGAACACTTCGCCGTGGGACAGGAGGTGCAGGGCCGCGTCTATAAGTTCAACCCGTTCGGCGCCACCATCGACCTCGAATTTGGCATCCAGGGCATGATCCACATTTCGGAATTCGGCGGCGCCGACGAGATGCGAAAGCAGCTCGTGCACGGCGAGGCATACGCGTTCATCGTGGAGACAATCAAACCCGAGGAGCGCCGACTGCACCTGAAGCTGAAGCGGTAACCGCGCCGGCGCGACGGATCCTCCACCTGTTGCATTCGGCGACCTAAAAGCTATAAGCTAAAAGCTGGTAGCTCTAAGCTGCCGCTGCCTGGGTAGCCCCGACTTTACGTCGGGGCCCCGACCTCCGACGAGTAATCGGAGCGTCGGAGTTCAGTCCTGCCCGGCGTGACAAAATAACGGTGTTGCAGCATATTGCCTGGGTAGCTCAGTGGTAGAGCGCAGCCCTGAAGAGGCTGGCGTCCGGTGTTCGATTCACCGCCCAGGCACCAGAGAAGAAATATACATCCCTGCGATGTATATTTTTTCTTCGGGCGGTGGATCGAACAGCGGAGGGTGTTGGGGAACCGCGACCGGTTCCCCGTGTCGGAGATCATTCAGAACCGAGGGTTCTGGAAAGCGAGCGGAGCGGGCGCGTGAGATTCACCGCCCAGGCACCAAAGATAAATAGCGTAGTGGATGGGATTGCCCCTGTTTACCTCACTAGAACTCAGCCGAAACGGGGTGGGTAGGTAGAGAATTGCACCGCTGACAATTTCAAGTTTTCTTTGGCGGCAAATTCAGACCAATATTAGCGTCGGGTCAGTTTTTGGAAAGAGTATGACCACAACGCTAAAAGTGCAAAAGCTCCTCCGTAGAAAACAGCACTTGAAAATGCTTCAGCGGCGCTCCCACTTTTGTCGAGGAAAATCACACTTAGCCCCTTGTAGATACCCCATGAAATATAATACACGCCAATGAGTATTTCTCCCCAAAGTGCTTTTCGCAGATGTTTTTTGAAGATTATATCTTCTAGGTTAACGGGGTTCTCGATAAGTTTTTTAAGACGTTTTGTACTGAAGAGATGGAGGGGAAGAAGAGGAACAGAAATAGCAATGAGCAGAATAATGCGTTCGGTCACAACACCCTTCTCGAAGCCAAACATTTGTCCAGTGACTCCGTGCAGTACCCACGCCAGAACGAGCATGAGAAATATAAGCGAGACGCTGGCCACAGTGAAAGCAAGCCCCACCCGAGAAAAGAATTTACCAACTCGTACATTGTACTGGACATTCTCTACTTGGATTGGCTTCTGGGGAGAGCCTGTTTGTGACGGAGGAGCTGATTGTTCAACTTTATCTTGACCAGGAAAATTTGTATCCATAGATTTGAAAAGTTTAATTATAATTTAATGATTTTCGGCCTTATAAATTTAGCAAACTATATGTATAGTATACCATATTCGTTACCACGTAGGAATTCCTGCCGGCAGGCAGGCAGGGAACCCAAATCAACGCCTTACCTGCCCGCTGCCTTGCGCCCCCGGTAGGAATCGAACCCACATCAACGCCTTAGAAGAGCGCTGCTCTGTCCATTGAGCTACGGGGGCCCTCTGAAACGGTTTGATTCTAGCCCAAAAATCAGCTACGGTGAAGGGGAGCTCGTTTCTCTCTTCGCTTGTATAGCCGAAAGGCCTAACACAAACGAAAAGCGAGAAGCTTCGCTAATGTTGATGCGGAAGTTTGTCGGGCCGTAGTGTAACGGTAGCACGAGTCCTTTTTGCCCCTCACCTTTTAACCCGGGGCATAGTGTAACGGTAGCACGAGTCCTTTGGGAGGATTTAGTCCCGGTTCAAATCCGGGTGCCCCGACCCAAACGGAAAAGGTGAGGGTAAAAAAAGGATTTTCCGCCCGAGGCGGATCCGCCTTTGCGGAAGTTCGGGTTCGAATCCCGGCGGCCCGACACTTAGTTTTTCTTAACGAAGCACGAGTTTAGAAAAACTTGTGCCCCGCCAGCGGCGGGGCGAAAGGAACTGTAACTTGCTGAATCTGAACGGTTTCTAACGTGTCCCGCCGCAGGCGGGGACCCATCACAAATCGGCACCACACACGTTGTACTTATGAGAGAACAGCAACCACCCGACGACCCGCGGCACCTCATCCTGCGCGCGAAGGCAGGCGACTCCGGTGCTTTCGGGAAGCTCTACGAGGTCTACTTCACCCCCGTGTTCCGCTACATCTCCTACCGCGTGCGGACGCGCGAAGAGGCCGAGGATCTCGTACAGATCGTGTTCCTCAAAACCTATCAAGCCCTATCGCGCTTTGCGGTGACCGACGTCCCGCCGCTCGCCTACCTCTTTCGGGTGGCGAGAAACGCCATCATCGACGCCGCACGAAAGAAGCGGGAGGTCGCACTCCGCGAACCGGAGGAGGAGCTTGCCGCTATCCCCGACCTTGCTGATGACCCGCACGAAGCGGCACTCAAGAACGAAGCCGCGGATGTCATCCGACGGGCGGTACGCGAGCTCACCGAGGAACAGCAGGATGTCGTCACGATGCGGCACGCCGGCGGCCTCTCATACATGGAGATCGCCGCGGCGCTCGGCAAGACCGAGGAAGCCGTTCGTCAGCTCCACCACCGCGCCATTCGCGCACTTCGCGAGCGCACACGGAACCTTTTCTCATAACCATGCCTCTCGACGAACGAACCATCGACCACGTACTGGACCGCTACGCTCGCGGCGAAACACCCGCGGAACTCCGACGCGCGTTCCCGAACGACGCCGCCGAACTCGACGGACTTTTCCGCACCGTCACGCTCCTCAATGAGAATGGCTGCGCCGTGCAGCCGCCGCGCGCGCTCCTTTCAAAAATCGTCGCGACGATCGAAACCCCAACGACCGCCGCGGAGAACCTCACCCGACACCATGAAACAGTAGAGAGCAGCAAAGGTCGACTCTCTGCCAAAAATCAAAGCCCCATTGCCGGAAATCGATTCGTTCGAACGCTCATTCCCATCGGCATCGCTGCACTGGCCCTCCTAATCATTATGGTTGGGAACCGATACAACGCCTCACAGCACGCTGAATTGACCGTGTCTCTTTCCGCTGCCGCCGATGCCACTAACGACGCCGCCGTTGTGAATTCCATTCAGGAGGATGAACCAAGTATCGCGGAAGAAGGACCGGACGTGACCCTCGCTAGTTCGGAGGACCGAATTCTGAACGATGTGGGCCGGACATACGATGCATTTATACCCTAAGAAGGCCGTGGCCAGCGCCGTCATCGGCTTCGGTATGATCCTTCCGCTCGCGGGCCTCGCCCAGACGAGCACGGCAACGAGCACGCCGAAGGGCAAAAACCTCTGCACGCAGATCGACAGCGTCACGGCGCAGTACGACCAGCAGTTCGCGGCGAAGCAGAAGAAGCTCGACGATACCTACGACAAGCAGTCACAGCAAACCGCCCTGAAGCGCGCCGACAACGACAAGAAACTTGCCGATACCCGCGCGAAGGGTGACGACCAACAAAATCAGAACTTCGAGAAGCTTCAAGGGAAAGCGAAGAACGCCCCCCAGTCGCAGGCCTTGACCGCCTATGAATCGGCGATCACAGCGGCCGTGACGGCCCGCCGTACGGCGATCGACGCGGCCCTGAAGGCGTTCCGTGACGGTATGGATCAGGCGCTCGCAGTGCGGAAACCCGCGCTCGATACGGCAGTCAAGACGTTCCAAGACACCGGCACGACCGCCATCACTGCGGCGAAGGCCAACTGTGCGAACGGTACAGATGTGAAGACGGTCCGCACGACGCTCGCCGCCGCGCTCAAGGCGGCTCGCGACAAATTCCAAGCCGACCGGAAGGCTGTCCCGAAGCTGAATACCGCCACCGACCAGCTTGCGACCGCGCGCAAGGCGGCGATCGACAAGACAATGGCGGACTTCAAAGCCGCCGCCGAGAAGGCTCGCGCAACGCTCAAGGCCGCGCTCAAGGCCACGAGCAGCACGACAAAGGCAGCCACCGGCACCCCGGCGCTGGTCCAGTAGTTTTTCCGTCGGCGTACGTTTTATACACAATCCCTCCGACCTAGGTCGGAGGGATTGTGGGTTCGGGACCTATCACCCTACTTCATCCCCTGGTAGATGGCTGCTATCTCGGAGCCGGAGAGAGCGCGGTCGTATACGCGCACGTCATCCATGGTTACGTTCGCATAACTATCGTTGTAGGA